>VTLG01009408.1_pt1 | contig 35337 bp, 45 predicted proteins | sample 4694571 | NCBI WGS metagenome assembly VTLG01 (sample SAMN12604809, study PRJNA352737) | marine metagenome | biome: ENVO:00000447; feature: ENVO:00000209|ENVO:00000569|ENVO:01000036; material: ENVO:00002151; isolation source: viral sequences binned using virsorter ...
TATTATAGGGAAATGGACGAAGAGGAAGAGGAGAAATAATGCCTTTAACCAAATACAATTTTAAGCCCGGAATCGATCGAGAAGGAACCGATTACTCGAATGAGGGCGGCTGGTTTGACATCAATTTAGTTCGTTTCAGAAAAGGTTTTCCAGAAAAAATAGGCGGCTGGGTCAAGGAACAAATTACAACTTATCTTGGCATAGGACGTGCTTTGCATGCGTGGATTGCATTAGAGGGCACCAAATACTTAGGCGTGGGCACAACCTACAAATACTACATTAAAGAAGGAGACACCTTTAATGATATTACTCCTCTTAGAAAGGATCCTACTTCTCCTAATAATGCTTTTGCTGCAATAGCAAATACTATCTCTGCTGGTATCTCAGCTACTGTTACTACTATTCCTTTAACAAGCTCTACAAACTTTCCTTCTTCTGGAGTAATACAAATAGATAGTGAAACTATTACTTATGGTGCTGTTTCTGGGAATAATTTAATTGGAGCTACAAGAGGTGCAGAAAGCACAACAGCGGCAACTCATAGTTCTTCTGCTGCGGTATTGTGTGCCACTATTACTGTAACTGATGCTTCGCATGGTGCAGTTCAGAATGATTTTGTTACATATAGTAGTACTGTTACTTTGGGGGGTAATATTACTGCAACGGTATTGGATCAGGAATATCAAATTGTTGATATTGTCAATACCAATAGTTACCTCATTAAAGCCAAAGATACTTCTGATGATACTGTTTTTGCCAATTCTAGCGATAGCAATAATGGTGGAACCAGTACCGCAGCTGCTTATCAGATCAATGTAGGCTTGGACGATTATGTTTCTGGTTCTGGTTGGGGAGCCAGTACATGGGGTACTGGAGGTTGGGGTTCGGTTGTAGCTTTGTCTGATACCTCTCAACTCAGGCTCTGGACACACGATAACTTTGGGGAGGACTTGCTTATAAACCCAAGATCAGGGGGTCTTTATTATTGGACAGAGGACAACGGACTAACTACCCGGGCAGTTGCTTTTAGCGATTTGACGAATGCCAATTTAGTTCCTACCAAGGCTTTTCAATTGATTGTCAGTGATATTGACCGGCATATATTAGCCCTTGGCGCTGATCCGCTTAACGCGGCAGGAACTGCACGGACAGGGAGCATTGATCCTTTATTTATTTGCTGGTGTGATCAGGAAAATGCCCCCGAATGGGAACCCAAATACACCAATACTGCCGGATCACTGCGGCTTTCAGCCGGTTCCCAGATTATTGGCGGTCTTCGTGCCCGACAGGAAACATTGATTTGGACGGATGATGCCCTTTACAATGTTAAATTTATCGGGCCTCCTTATACTTTTGGTGCCAATTTGATCAATCAGGGTCTTGGTATGATAGCTCCCAAAGCTGCGATCAACGCACCTCCGGGTGTTTTCTGGATGGATCGTTCCGGTTTTTATTTATACGGCGGTGCTGTTGCCCGGGTTCCTTGTGCCGTACACAGCTATGTTTTCAATGATTTGAACCAAGGACAGGCTTTCAAGATTTTTGCTTATCTCAACAGACAGTTCAATGAGGTGGGCTGGTATTATCCTTCCGGGAGTTCCACGGAAATTGACCGCTTTGTAACCTATAATTATCAAGAGCAGGTTTGGTCTTATGGCAACCTGACCCGATATGCGTGGCTTGATGAAGGCGTGCAGCCTTATCCCCGGGCCACGGGCACCGACACTTATAACTATGTTTACCAACATGAAACCGGCAACGATGCTGACGGATCGCCCATGGACGATGTGTATATTGAAACCAGTGACTTTGCCTTGGACCAAAGCGGCAATAATTTTACCTTTATGCATCAGGCAATTCCGGACATCCTGTTTACCGGGGACGGTGGCTCAGATCAAGTTATCAATTTTGTGTTAAAAATGAGAAACTTTCCAAACGAAACTTTTACCACGGAGAGTACCAGTACAGTGACTGCCAGCACCACCAAACTCAATTTGCGCGGACGTGCGCGACAGGCTGTGGTCCGGCTGGAATCTGATGACGATGCAGCTTCAGGAGCAAGACTTGGAGTAGGCTGGCGCTTGGGCTCAATGCGTCTTAATACCAGACCGGATGGAAGAAGATAATGGCAAGATTGCTTGAAACCCGCTTACCCTTAGCCAATGGCAGTGTAGAACCGGACCTGTATAATCGTCTGGTGCGCATTCTGGAACTTAGTCTGGATGGTTTTGATCCGACTGCAACTTACCAATATACAGATACAACACGGGACCAGAACCTGTTTAACCGAGGCGATATTATCTGGAACCTGACAGAACTAGCCCTTCAGGTGTATGATGGTGCTGAGTGGCAAACATTGTATGCCCCTTCTGGAAAAGGAGTAAGTGCTACGGGAGAATTAGGAACAATAACTGTGCAGGCAAGTGGCTCAACCACTGTGTCTATATCATAATGCCAATACGTAAAGTTAAAGGAGGCTATCAATGGGGTGAATCCGGAAAGGTTTACCCGAATAGGGCCGGTGCGCAAAGACAGGCTCGGGCAGCGTACGCGTCCGGTTACAAAGGCTTTCAAAATGGTGGCATAGCATCAATCCCCGGCTTTGAAGACGGAGGTTTATGGAACACCGGTTATGGGTCCAATGTATTAGGAGGAGGATCTGATGATTCCGGTATATGGGGAAGTCAAATTTGGAATTTTTTACGTCCTTCTATTGCTTCCTATCCCAATCAATACTATCGCCAATTCTTTAGGGGCCCTAGAGGAGGAGGTCGGATACAAAAACTACGCAGAAAAATGAATAAGTATTACAAAGGAGACGCAGACTACCGTGCAGCAAATCCTTTGACTCCCCAAGATGTCGCCGATTTCAAAAGCCTTCAAGAACGAGATTTTATGAATTTTGCAAAAAAACCAAACGGAGAAGAGTTTCTTGATGAAGAATGGCACGGACTCACTTCCGATGAAATGTACGAGAAACTGGGGGTTGATCCAGAAACCAAACCAGACGAGGGTGAAAATGGCGGAACAACCACTGGAACAACCACTGGAACAACCACTGGAACAACCACTGGAACAACCACTGGAACAACCACTGGAACAACCACAGGTGGAACAGATGTTAACGGAGACCCTCTCCCCCCTACAACCGATGTTGAGGTGGGCACTACACGTGAGGTCACTGATAACGAAACTGGAGAAACCGTTATCTATACATGCACTATTGGAGAGGACGGACAAAAAATTTGGACCGAAGGAGCCACAGGTACAGGAACCATGGAAGAAATCACTGTCACGGAAATGCAGCAAAGCGGTTTTCCGATAGGGGCCACCGCAGTATTAATCGCTGGTGTAATTTATACATCTATAGCAGGAACAGCAGGGGGCAGCGGTTATTGGAAAAATGAAAGCACAGGGGATATTTATACTAATGAGGGAGAACTTATAGATCCGAGCGTTATAGAAGAAATTACTGTAAAGGGAGTAGCGCCCGAAACCATTGATTGGACCAAAGTATTTGAAAAAGTAGCGACTGCTGGTATCACCGTGAGCGCAGCTCTGGAACTGTTTGGAATTGGAGGAGAAGAACAGTCGTGGTGGCAAAAATTAGTGGAGGCGTATTTAGATGTCCAAGCAGGTAAAGGGCTCTTGGATACCATAAAATACAAAGTTCCCACCGGACAAGGCGCTGCCATGAGTGCGTATGAAAAAGCCAATCCTCTGGATATAGACGTGGGACTAGAGAGTCTGGGGCCAAATTACTTGCAAGACCAACTGTATGGAATACCGATCGGTGCAGAAAATGTTCCGGCTGCGACCCACACACTCGGTTTTCCTTATGCGGAAGAAATTGAGGAAGAAGTGCAGGGAGGCCAGCGCGGTGGTATTATGAATGCAAGAAGCCATGGAGACATTGTTCCTGCTTTATTGGAACCCGGTGAATTCGTGATGACTCTGCAATCGGTCAAAGGCGCAGGCAATGGTGACGCCAGACAAGGGGCAAAAAATATGTATAAAATGATGCGACAACTCGAGGGAATGGGACAATGAGCACCGGGATTTTAAGACTGCAAGAGGGAGGAGACGCAGAATATTACAGCACTGAAGGACCTCGGTCCACGGTTGCTTTTGAGCCGCCATGGATCGAAGAAATGCGCCGTGGCTATCTCGGAAATGTCTGGGACTGGGCTAAACAACCCACCCCAATTCCTACCCAACAATATGCCGGACTGGATCCTTACGAATTACAGGCACGGGGAATGGTCGGTGGTCTGGGCGGTTTCCAACCTTACATACAACAGGCCGGTGGTGCTTACGGACAGGGACTCGGGGCTACGGGACAAGGAATACAGGCCGGATATTACGGAGCCCAAGGCTACGATCCTGCCATGGGAAAATCCTTTTACAATCCTTACGAAGAAGATGTAGTCCAGCAAAGTCTGGCAGATGTTTATAAGAGTTATGGTGAAGAAGACGTGGGAGCACGTGCCGGTGCGGTGGGAGCAGGTGCCTATGGCGGCGGTCGCGGACGTCTGATGGCGGAAGAAAGATACAAGCAATTAGGCAGAGGCATGACCGAGGCAGCCGGAGGACTTCGCCACCAAGGTTATACTTCAGCGCAACAACAGGCGCAAAACGCTTTTGCCGATCAACAGGCGAGAATGCAGCGAGCCGGACAAATGGGCATACAGGGTGCAGGAATGTACGGACAACTCGGACAGGGAATCGCGGGCATTGGACAAATGGGACAAGATATGCTGATGAACCAAATTAATTTAACGAACACATTAGGCAGTCAGGCACGTGGCATTGCTGATAAACGATTGGCTGCCCAATACCAGACAGCAACAGGGCTTGCCGGTGAACCGCTGGCCAGATTAGGTGCCCTCGGCAAAATGATACAAAGTATGTTGCCACAAACCCAAGGCACCGGAATCACAACTGAGTTTGGTTCAATAAGGGGTAAGGAAGAAGCGGTTGATGACTTAACGGCCCTCTTAAAGAAATGGGGAATCCTGTAATGATGGACTGGTCAAAAAGACCCATGTTCAGGAATGCCGCCAATATGACGGTGGGCGGCCATGTGCCATTGCCCCGTATGCAAAAGGGCACAGGACCGGGAGGAGTTTCACCGGAACTGTTCAGCCCGGCTGAATTCATGGGCTCTCCCTTGAATGAAATAACAGAGGCTCCCGGATTTTTTCCTCAAGGAGACTTTGGGGGCGGAGCGCCTTCTTCTGAAAATACAGGAATCCAAGCCGGTTTTCTGGACGAAGAAGAATTAGCCGGTGAAGAATTGGCCGGTGAAGGAATCATTAACGAAGCCAGAATGCAGGCCATGCAACTGTTTGACCAAGCGTTCAAGGAACTGATGGCTATTTTTCAAGCGGAAACAGCCGCCGGTGGCGTCGCTCCGGAAGAAATAGAAATGACTTTGGATGAAGAACTGGAGGTTATAGAGGGACAAGCAGAGGCTCAGGTCAAAGAAATGATGGATTTACCCGAAGAAGTAGACCTAATTCCCGCAGAAGTCGTGGAAAACTACCGGCAAATGGCCCAAACAGCGTTATTTTCCCCTGAAATGGGTGCAGAACCGATGATGGGAGAGATTCCAAGAATGCAAACAGGAACAATAGTGGGTGATATAACCCCACAACCAGCACCACCACCATTAACGTTTCTGGAAGAAGAAGAAACAGGTCCTTTAGCTGTGTTGGAAGCCCAGAGAGCAGCGGCAACTGACAGACTGGACGAAAGGAAAAGAATAGCAGCGGGGGAGGCGACCACAAGGGAACAGGATCTCCGTGACAGGATCAAGAGAGGGGAATTCAGTCAAGTCGCAACAGATTGGGAAAAATTGGATAAAATGGTTGAGCGTGTTAGAGACGTTGCCAAAAGAGAAGCTAGAGAAAAAAGCTATTATCCTGCCGCGGCTTCAACCATGGGCGCTGGGTGGGCTGGGGCGCTAATAAGAAAACCAAGAATGGCAAAGTTGGCTGGAGACAAAGCAGCACTGGAATTTGAAATAAAAATTGAAGAACTTAAACAGGCAGAACAACAAGCCATTAACAGCGGTGATGCAGGAATGCTGAAAGACGTTTATTTGCAGGGACAAAAGATACAAGACTCTTTGACCAATACCTTGCTCGGGGATGTTGGCGATATAGAAGCAAAGGCCATAACCGGAGTTGAAGATATTTTAACCAAACAGATCGGGGACACGGCCGTTAATGCTGCTGCCAGAACTGATTTATTTTGGCGAGATGAACTTAAGAAATGGCCACCAGGGAGTCCGGAATACGCGATTGCGGAGAAAGGTCTTGAACTCGAAGGGGTTCCCAGCGCTCCAGAATTAGCTAACCAACAACTAGAGGACATGCAACAAGTTTTTAATAATCTTAAAGCAGAATATGGAGCAATGACGGGAGAGAAGAGGCTTGCAGAGTATTTAAAGCTTTATCCTTGGGCAGTAGACGCAAATAAAAAGGTTCTGGTTCCTGATGTTAACCTTTATCCTCTTTTGTTACAGCGGGCTGAAGCTATGCTACAAAGGCTGTATTCTTCCCAAAGTGGTTCCCAAATGGAGGGTATTGTAGATGCGCGTAATCTTCCCCAAGAAACCATTGAACAAAACATTGCAAATGGAGTTTACAGTGAAGGGCAAATTCTTGTTTTGGGCACAAAGGATGACGGAACGCCATCTATTTATATAGTACCTAAAACAAGTCCTTAGAGCAGTACAGTGGCTCAATTAACTGAAGAGCAAAGCAAAGATTTGCGACAGGCTATTTTGGAAGGTGGCCAAACCCCCACTCTCGAACCCGAATTCGAGCCCGAACTTGAACCCGAAGAAGATTTTTCCGATGCCCGCGAACAACAGTCTCAGTCTTGGGTAAGCATGGTAGGCAGAGATTGGGACATCAACGAAACGACCCTCGCTGAACAAAAAGAATTTGTTGCAACCGAAGTTGCTCCTATATTTGAAGGCATTGGCGCGGAAATTGCACAAATATTTAAAAACACCGTGAGTGCGGTGAAAATGAATGCGTTAGAAAAAAATCGCTTTGGCATCGTTGGACCAAGCGGCGGTTATTGGTTCCCTGAAACAATGGAAGAGCGAGATAAATGGAGTCAGCAAACTGATATAGAAGTTGAGCAGATTTTAGAAGAAGTTAGGCTTGGAACTAAAAAAATTGAGGACCTAAGTCCAAAAAACCTAAATACCATACAACAAGGTGGGAGAGCCGCTCTTATAAGTGTCGCTACACTTGCTCCTGGTATGTTGGCCTCGATTCTGCTCAAAAATCCGACCCCTGCGTTTCTGAGTATGGGAATGTTGACCGGTGCCGACAGCTACACCACTGGGAGAGCCGAAGGGCTGACTCATAAAGAAGCTATGGTATATGGTGGAGCAGACGCAATTATTGAAGTTGCAACCGAAATAATTCCAGCCAGAGCGTTTTTAAGACTGTTTCCGGGAGCTAAAGACGCGGCCGGGAGTTTTTCTAAGCGTGCTCTTAAGTATCTTATCGCCGAAATGGGAGGCGAACAAGCCGCTACTTGGTTGCAAAACATAAACGCCTACAAGTTTGATTTAGACAAAGAAATGTTAGCCATCGAACAAGCCTATGAATACGGTGTAATAGATGGATTGGAAAAAGAAGAAAAAATACGAGAACTTACGAATCAACGTATAGCAATAACGGCTGTTGCCGTCTTTGTGGCGAGCGGTTTAATGACGGGCGTTGCTAAAATGGTTGACTATGGCATGTCCGACGAGGAGATCGAAGAGACTTTAGGATCACAAATGACCGAACAGCTATTCCTGTCTCCAGAGTTTGAAGCTTTAGAAAAAAACTTTGAGACAGACCAAAAAATTACAGTGGGGTTGGCACAAACAGGCGCCGCGCAGTCCGCTGCGGTGCAATCGTTAAATGATCTCGAGGAAGAGAAACAGAGCCTGTTAGCGGATCCTAAACTTAAAAAAGACACTAAAAAACTAAAAGTAGCGGTCGATAAAATAGACAGTGAAATAGCTACCGTGCAAGCAAAGATTGATCGCATTGAACAGACGCGCAGCGAATTTGAAAAGATTGACGAAAGACTAAAACGTTTAAGAGAAATTGACGAAGAGCTTTCTTATACTGAAGACCCAGTAATAATAACGGAATTGGAACAAGAACAAGACCAAATTTTATCCGAAATCAAAATGGAAGGTCCACCGACCGCTGCTCCACAGCCTGCTCCTATTGAATATACTCCGTACGAACCAGAAGAAGGAGTTATTGTTTTGGAAGATACTCCGGAAGCGAAAAAACAGGCAGGTAAAACAGGGTTCTTCAATTCGACCGTGCAGAAACTTTACAACGAACTCATTGGCCCACGGACAGGGGAAAGAATTGTTACTGCGTATAACGCAATACGACAAAAAATGGCTGATTCGGGCTATACGTCTGAAGGAACTATAGACCCAAAGGCTCCTTTTCTACTTAAACAAATGCAAAAAGACCTTCGACGCTTACTGCGGTTGTCAAAAAATCTTTTAAACAAGCGGTTGGCTATCCGTCGTCTTCAAAATAAACTAGCGGAAGGCACAATAGAGGAAACGGAATACGATAAAAAAACGCTGGAAGCTAATCAAGCAATAACCGAAACCGAAGCAAACATTGAAAAAATTATTGAGCGTTCTCAAGAACCTTTAATACCTATGCGGGAACGTGTCGAAAACATGAACGACCCGTACGGTAAAAACAGTCGTTTTTTTGCACCTAAAAGTCTTTGGAAAACGATCAAAGAAACAATAATTCCTTATGCGTTTGATAATAGTGTTATATATCGCCCCACTGTGGAAGACGCACCGCTTAAGGAAATGCCTCTGGAAGAGTTGGAAGGAGAAACAGAGCCTAGACCACAAATCGCTTTTAAGGATATTCCAGAAGACGCTAAAATTCGTCTGTATTTCTATGACCTTTCGAGCGGCACAATGGAAGAACTAAGAGACCCAATAACAGGGAAAATTTTTTGGGCGGAGTACGATGGTTTTGAGTTTGTTAATCCTCTTTCCGGAGAAGTAGACCAAATTACCGGAAGACACAAACTGGACGAAAGCCTTTTACCATCTATTGAAATAGATGGAAAAACTTATCAAGCACTTTGGGAACCGGGCACAAAATCGAAGGCCCTAGTTAATTTATGGAATAACCCAGCTATGGACCCCAATAAGTTGTCCTTGTTACCAAAAACTTTAGATAAAGAAGATCGTAAAAAGTGGACAGCGGCTTACTATCATCGTTTTAAAAGTTTTATTACTCCTGCGGGGCCACGTCCAGGGATTATGGAAGAATTACAAAGTGGTCCTGGTGGACCTATAGCTAAAGGCAAGCTTTCTGAAAGGCAAATTAGTCGTTTATTTAAAAACTTTGCTGTTCTTCAGGAAAACTTGGCGAAGGATATAGAAAAAGGGATTATAAAAATGGAGGCCGAAATAAATGATGAAGGTGTTTATTTTCAAGGCGGAGACAAAGTTTTTCTTGATCCAATAACCACCATGGACCGGTTTAAAGAACTTATTGCCAAATCTTTTAGGGGCAATAAGGATGCACAGAAAGAACTTCGCCGCCTTGGACAAACAGAATTAGCTGAAGAAATTGTAAAAGCAAGAAAAAGAATTAGTAAAAACTCAAGACGCATTATTGAGCTTGTTAAGCTTATTGATCCGGAGGGTACTTACTACACCAAAGAAAAAATAAAATTACTTGAAGATTCAGTTGAGCGTTACATGGGAAGAATTTTTGCTGCGTATGTGTTCCCTGATTGGCGTCCTCCTAATCGACTAACTGCTTCCCGAAGAGAACAAGCTTTACATGAGGCCGCAGTTAGTGAGCTCGCAGAAATATATGGAGAAAAAGAGGGTATTTCTCAAGCAGAGGCGGTTACTCAGGCAGAAAACGACCTAGATATTTTGTATCAAGGAACCGGACAACAACGAGCAGAATTGTATATACGGATGTTTGAATTTAATCCCGCTTATCTGACTACGGACACCTCACAATTAACTTTAGTAACGCCGCAGCTTAAGCAAAAAAGAACAGATATTCCTAAAAAAGTAAGGGAAGCTTTGGGCGAACTTGACCAATCTTGGGCTCAGGCTCAAATGACCGCGTACAAGCAAGAACAATTTATCGCAGTGACAGAATATTTAATGGACGTGGCAAAAATAGGTAATTCGCCCACTACTCGTTTTCTTTCGCTGGTACCTACTGCGAGATACAATAAACAAATCACAATTCCGGGAGACGTTCTTAATCCGCTTAATGAGTATTGGACAACGCCTGAAATGGCGCGAGCAATTATGAAAACCATGGGCTATGGGCCCTTAAGCCGTTACTTGAACGAAATGAATTTGAGCGACCCGCAAAAGCAAGTTTATTTAGCTGCTCAAGCTACAACCGGGTGGATTTCTCTTGCTTATCTAACGCTTTCTATAAGAACACAAAGCAGAAACTTTCAAAGCGCCATGTGGTTCCCTTTGATGTCGGGAAATTGGGAAGCCTATATGAACCCAAAAGAAGCCGCTATATATATTAAAGAAAAAATTTCAGGGATGTCTACTGAAGAACTGGATTTTATTGTCGGGGAAGGGGTTACTTCATCAAGTGTGAACATCGGAGAAAGAAGAGCGCTATTTGACAGAATGCAAAGTTCAGCTACTTGGCAAGACTTTTACAGTTATGTAGAAGAGATGGAGGGGCAAAAAATCAATAATATTAAGGGGAAATGGAGAAAACTTTTATATGTAACGGAAGAGGCGTATATTCTCGCAGACGATATACCTAAAATAATGAATTATTTAGGGGAAAAAGACTCGGGATATAAAATATTTGCTCCTCAAGGTGTTAAAAACCTAACCAACGAACAAATTGAAGCGCGTATCGACATGATTTCCGAAATGATGATAGAGATGGGCGGCCAAAAAGTTTCACGTTCTAAAAGCACCCCTGCTGAAAATTTAGATAAAGCGATTCGACAGAGAGCTTCTTTCCTCACTCGAAGAAATATTCCAAATTACAACCGGTTGCCTAATGTAGTTGATTTTTTAAGATTTATATTCCTGTCAAACTTTTCCGGATTTCCTACCGCGATTATGGTGAGCGAGGCAAACATTATAAAAACCGCTATGGTGGAAAGTAATTTATCTTTGTCTAACGACCCTGCCGTAACGCCGGGATTAAAAAGTCGTTTAAGACAAAGAGCAGCCACGCGGGCTACTGCAAACATAGGATGGGCGTTTCGTGGAACGGTGCAAACAACTGCTTCCGGTCTTTGGTTTGCTTCTAAAGCTGCCATTATTGCCGGGGTTCCTTATAGTGTAGCGGTAGCGTTAGGTCCTCAAGCTTTGTCTTATTTTGTCGCTCCGTGGGCCGGGAACCACGACTTTATTATTGTGTCCGATGCAGATGAGGAAGGTCTTTTTTATGTGTTGGACGTTTCTTATTCGGACGGATACACGTTGGTTTCAGACCCCGGCAGGCTTCTTTTAAAATATCTTGCGGCTCGTCAGTATATGGGCAAGGAAGCAGCGGATAAAGTTTGGGACACCATGATGCGTTCTATACTTGATCTCAGAGGTACTTATACTGACAGCAAAATAATGCTTAAAGTTATGCAAGAAGTGTGGACCGGTAAAAACAGCGACACAGGGGCAGATCTATGGGACCCCGAACTTCCCGCACTTGGGTGGAAAAAAATGAAGGCTAGGGTTGACCACATGTTTAAAGAGTTGTCTCCTCGAGCCATACACGAAACCATAGATATAGGAAAATCTTTGGTGCTTACCGGAGAAGAAGCTTTAGACAAAAAAGACCAAGAACGCTCTATTTTAAAAGCTCTTGCGCAAGCGGGGGGCTTTAAACTTGAGGGCATAGAACCTAAACAAGTTATTGGTGACTACAAACTTTCCGAGTTTAACGGCCGTTTTAGAGCTAGTGATGCGTTCGCCAAGGATGTTTTTCGTAGGGCTGAGGGCAGCGAACTTGGCTATGATGATATGCCAGCCATGATTGCTGCGTATGATGAGTTACAAAGACAACACCTTGAACAAGTGAAAGACTTGCGTTTAGGCATTCATTGGTGGGCACCGCTTCGACAAACCTCTAGTCAAAAAGTTGTTGAGTATTTACAAAAAGAAGGGCGGGATACGAGTGTAAGTAAAAGAGACCGCGCCAATCTTTATATAGATCGGAAAGAAAAACCGCTGTATGAACCTACAGCGGTGCATAATTTTGTAAATGCTTACCATGAAGCACTTACAAAGCTACAAAAAAAATACCCTGATCTTACGGATTTAGAAATAGGTAGACGTGTTGCTACGTTAGAGGACAGAGTAAATAAGTCTCATGCAAAATGGAAAAAAGAACCGGTTTATTGGACTCTAAGAGGGGTTATAGACAGAGACAAAGTTGAGATCAGTCCTTCTGCAACAGGAAAAAAACTCTCAGAGGTTGAAAAAAGAGAGCTTCAAGAAGCGTTGGGACTTATTACGAAAGATTAAACCGTTCTAGGCGTTCGTTCCAAGCGTCCACGGCTCTTTCAAATTCACGTCCTTCAAGGACAAACTCCTGATAAAAGCAATCCACCGAGCACATCATGATCACGCCTTTTTTAATCTGGGTGCCGAACAATTCATTGTGGGCCAAGGCATAGGCTGCCAATTGCTGGAAATAATCCCAAAGATATTTTCGCCGCCGTTTGGGGGTGTTGGTTTGTTTGAAATCCATGATGGCTTCTTCGCCTAAGTGTTTGCCGATAACATCAGCGGTTCCAGCATACTTCCCTGGATAGTAAAGGGAAACTTCGCAACCATATATTTGGTCAATGGACGGGAACCCCTGATCCATGATTACACAGGCCATTTTATAGGCTCTCTTTTTCTCCGGCGTATCAGGGTAATAGTCCCAAATGCTGCCTTCTACCAGTTGCCGTTCCAATATGCTGTGCATTTCCGTACCCCGGGCAGCGGCTTCCTTGCGGATACGCTCCGCTTCCTCTTCGCCTACCTTTTCGCGCCACTTTTTAAAGCTGTCTCCCTGCCGGGTGCGGGAGAGAACGGTTGTCACTGAAGACAGCCGTTCCTCTCCATTTAGATAAACACGACCTTTATCTCCTGTCTCTCGACTGAGTTCTTCGTATTTGTACGGAGACTGAAATAAAATATCGTGCTTCATTTATTATTTAAACTTAACCTTTTCTTTTTTTGCCAGTTCTTTGATCGCATGGGCAAAAACATTGCTGGTGGGCCGTTCGGTTTTTGTTCCTATTTTTCTTGCTAGTTCAACAATTGTTCTGCGAATAGCCACACTTTTCCATTTATCTGTGTTCATGATTTAATTGCTCCGGTTATTGAGTTAATGGTCTGATAGATTATAGTATAAATCTCGTAATATATACAATATATTACTAAGACATTGACTCCCCCCAGTTTTTTCCAAGTTCCGCATCCACTTTGTTGGGAACTTCCAGGGAAACAGATTCTTCCATGATTTTTGTGATCGCTTTAACTTCTCTTTCATCCGATACGGAAAAAATCAGTTCATCATGCACTTGCAGCAAGGGCTCGTATGAGGCGTTGAAGCAGTCCAGCATGGCTTTCTTTGTCATGTCAGCAGCAGAGCCTTGTATGAGCTTATTTAGTGCCTTGTAAACGAAAGCTCGCTTGATCTCACCGTTGTATTCGTGCATGGCTTCTTTCTTTTTCAAAGGCCTGCCGGTACCATACTGGAGCGGTTCCCACATGTCAAAATGACAGCGCCTCCCCAACAAGGTTTTAATGTAGCCTTTGGTGCTTGCACTGCGCATTACCGAATCCGCCATTTGCCGGACAAAAGGAGCATAAGTATTGAACCGGACCAGAATATCTCTGGCTTCTTCCACGTCCACACCCAACTGGTCTGCCAGTTTGCCTTTGCCCATGCCGTACATTATCCCTAAGCCAATGGTCTTTGCCGTCTTACGGTCAATACCTACCAGATCAGCCACCTCTGCATGAAAGTCTGCTTCTCCTGAAATATAGGCTTCGGCAACGGTGTCCGTTCCTTCCAGTCTCTGGCGATAAGCAAAGTGGGTAAGGATTCTTGGCTCTTGTTGGTTAAAGTCCGCAGAGCACCATTGCTGTCCTTCCTCGGGGAGAAACAGGGAACGGATCATGGGACCCAATTTTCTGCTGCGTGCAGGTACCTGCTGTAAATTCGGATTGGACATCGACAATCTTCCGGTGACAGTACCTCCGACTTCGCCTTTTAATTGCCTAATGTCGGCATGGATCCTACCATTATGTTCGTGTTTGATAATGGTATCGATAAAGGTGCTGTGGGCTTTGTTCAATTCCCGTGCATCCATGACCATCTTGGCAACAGGGTGTCCATGATTGGCAAGAAAGGCTTTGGTAAAGCTGGGAGAGCCTTTAGCAGTATGGTTGTAGGAAATCTTGCAGGCATCAAAAACCTTGGCAACCGAGTTCGCTGCCCAAATCCTGACCTCCTCAATCCCGGATTCTTTCTCAATACCTTCGATTATTTTTTTCTCTTCCTTGACCAACTGTTGTTTCAATTGGTCTGCCTGTTCAAGGTTAACCCTGACTCCTTTGCATTTCATGTTGAACAATACCGGAAACAAACTGGTTTCCAGTTCAAAAATGTTCCACAGGTTCTGCTCTTCCAGTAAAATCTTGAAGTGGTTCCACAGTTTCAAAGTCAGCGCTGCATCCTGCTTGGCATAGGTGCCCACGTATGCTGATGGCAGCCGCCACATTTCCGCTTTCGGGTCCAGTCCCCATTCCGCTGCTGCCTGTTTAAGTTCTGCTTCTGACTTTCCTTCCTGCAAATACTCCTGTCCCAGTGAGTTAAGGGTATACCAGTACATATTTTCATTAATAAGTGGGGCAGTGATCAGGGTATCGATGATCCTGCCTTTTGGTTTAATATTTTCTGCCCACAGCCAACCGACATCGTACATGGCGTTGTGAAAAATTTTGTCACAGGGCAACGCACAAATTTCTTTGATGAACTCCATTACCCTGTTCTTGGCTAAGTTGTAACCGGCTTCATGGGCAAACGGAAAATATTCTGCATAGCCTTCGCAAGCTACTGATATACCGACGATTTCTCCATCACCTCTTATATAACCGGGGCCCAAGGTTTTCAGGTTGGGGTCACGGGTTTCAAGATCGATGGCAATTTCCTTGGCTTCCTTGAACCGTTGCGTTGGAAAAGTGTCGGGTGGAATCCATTCGGTGGGGGGTTGGAAAGTTTTAAATGCCATATTTCAATCCTTCGTTTTGAGCGTTAATAAGATAAAGATTTTCCCGAGTGCGGGTTACAGCCACGTAAAACTGCCGATGCAGGCTGTCTGCATTGAGCATGGCATTCATTTTTTGGGCAGGGGACAGGTCCAGGAGAACGGCAACATTATCTGCTTCACCGCCCTTGGCTTTGTGGATAGTGGACAAGGCTATGCGAGGTTCGCTTTTTAAATCCTCGTTATTGTTCTCTGCTTTTTCTATGAATGCCCTGCGTTCTTCACTGATCTTACGGACAAACACTTCCTGCCATGTTTTGCCCAAGCATTCTTTCTTCAATCCGAACTCGTCAACTATTTGTTTTTTGGTCAGTTCTCGTTCCTTGTTTTCTTCTTTTCCCGGTTTGCCCAAAAAACCGCGCTTGACTTCGTTCTTGCTTAAATAATTATAAATACTTTCTGTTTCCCCTACACTTATTTTTTTCTTTTTGTTTAGCTTCTTCCAGTTCTCCACCGCTTCTATCATGGAAAAACGTATGTAACGAAAGCCGTTATGGGAAAAGGGGTATCCTTGTTCGATTAAAGTTCTGCGGGTATTGTAGCCCTCCGCATCACCATTCAGCATGTAATCACAGGAAGCCAAGATCAGCCATTGCCCTTCTTTCAACGGTAAAAACTCCACTGCGTGCAGGTAAATCAGTTCTCCTTTATGGTCTCTTGGTAAATAGTTTTTCGGTTGCCGCTTCTGGATACGTTTGACAATGCGTTCCGCTTTGCCGTGTACCTGCTCCGGAATCCGGTAAGACTGCTCAAGCACTATTGTCTTTCCTTCCATATTAATAAACCGATCGGGACGGGCACCGTTCCATTCGTAAATGGCTTGGTCATCATCACCAGCAATATAAGTAATGGGGGTTTCTGCCATAAGTTTCTCGATCAAACGCCAATTCAATTCCGCCAAGTCCTGTGCTTCATCAACAATCAACACTTCCAAGGGAGGCACTTTGCCTTTTTCCAGAAACTCCACGATCATGTCGGCAAAAGAATAGATGCCCTGTTCCTCACGGTACTCGGCCCATGCTTTTGCTATCGGCTCCAATAACGCAGGAACAATGCGACGTCGCTCTTTGACACCGGTCTTTAATCTTTCAGAGGAAACACTGTGACAACTGGCTTTGGCGTTTTCAATGATCTGAAAGTAGGGGTCTTCCAGCATTGCTTCCAAGGATTTTTTGGTGTTGCCCTGATAGCTTTTTGTCAACGGAAAACGGTACACTTCTAAAAACTCTTTAATATCAACACCTTCCATTACTCGGGTAATACCCATGACCCGTTTGCAAAAAGCATGACTGGTGCAAAAATAAACCAGTTCGTCCTTGTCCAAGCCAAAACGGATACGGGCACGGTTCTTGCCCTCATCTGCGGCTTTTACAGAAAAGGAAATGAAAGCAATTTTGTCGGGAGGAATGCCCTCGTCCAAATGACGTTCAATGTGGCGGAGCAAAGTGGTGGTCTTGCCGGTGCCGGGAGGGCCAAAGTATTTAATAAATTTCACTCGTCCTCTCTCATAAACAGGGGAGTCTTTTTCCCCATGTAAGCACCGACAACATTAAAGTCCATGTACTCTATTGCTTCCTCTTCGCTCATGTCGTGCTTTAATATATCGACGCACTTGTTAAAGCTGTAGATCACCCGATCTTCCGCGGCTACCATGTCGTAACAATAACCAATGATGGCTTCGTCAAAACCGTCCGCGATCATCATGCCTTCTATCAGGTCCTTATCAATCATCTTCCCAGTCCTTTTTTGGTCTGTTGATCTTGAAGTCTTTTGCCGTTACCTTGAGTGCAGTAAGGTCTGGGGTGGGCATCGTCCAGAGAGAAGTTGCTCCGGCACTTTTGTCAATGTATTTGGAAACTGTTGTGGCTTCCATGTTTTTTAGACAGTCAAAGATTTCAGCGTCCCGGATTGCTTTCATGCCTTTGTATTCACGTATGTATTTTACCAGATCACGTCCCCTGAACCACCATTCGTGGGGCTTTGTTTCCTCACTCCGGTATACCGCTCCGGCGAGCACCGCAATCCGTGCCGAGGATTCAGTGTTCTTGCAAAATTCCATGATCGCGTCCTTGAGCAATCCTGCCTTGGTCATGTCGGGAGGTACTTCTATTTCCTGCACGTTTTGCAACAGGGCATTAAGCCGGGCTACCCAATCCCTTTTTTTAATGTCGGGAGGGCATTGGTTCAACACTTCCATGCAGCGTTGCTGATACAGGGAAAAATTATGCAGTTGCCTTGTTTCCAGAACCAGTGTCTGCCCTTCAATGTCCAGATGCCATAAGGGAGGATCCGTCAGGTATTTCCTGAGACCGGACAGCTTGACTTCCCGTTCGGAGGCGTCAATGCCGTAGCGCCTTGTCACGCACACCCCGCTCTGGCAATGGTTTACCAGAGGAGGTGTGGTACACTTGTAGCGATAGTCGGATTTCTCCAGACTGTTCATCAAAGTATTCAGTTCGGCATGTGAAAGGGGTTTTTTACATGCTGTCTTGTTTACCTCCTGAAGTTTTTCTCGCCACGCTTCACTTTCCGGGTAAACTTTTTTAAAGAATACACCGTAGGAGAAAAGCGCGTCGTTGCGGGTACCTTCAGGTATCCCGTTCAGCTTCATGTGTACTAAGCAAGGCGGTGATTGGTCCCAAAAGGATTCTTTCGGAACCTCCCCGTGTTTGTTGTTTTTCTTGACCGGCTTTAACTGGTCCAATTGTTGCTCGCTGATGGCTCGTTCGTTTGCCAGTCTAATAAACTGGTTTGGGGTCAGCGCTTCCCCATTGCCGTTCATGGCATAGCGGGTGGTGTCCTCTCCCCCGAAATAAGGCATATTAAGCCAGTTACCTGTCTGTTTGTGTTGCTCTACCTGTTTCGACCACTGGTATTGCTTGGGAAAAATTTCGTCCTTGGTACGTCCCATGGCGGCAGCGATCTCTTCGAGTTTGTCCCTGAGTTTAATGGCTTCGATGGGTTGTTCGGTGAACAGGAACAAATGCACCCCACCGGATTTGGTCATACAGGGGACCAAGGGCAGTTGCATTTGTTTGATCAGTTGTTGCAGGCTTTTCATGTCCACCGGATATTCGTCAACGTCAATGCACCCCCATTGGCAGGTCTCGTCATCCTTGAGCGGTATTACTCCCAAGGAAATTTCACCATCCAGGTGCTGTTGCCAGCGGACCAAGGACAAAGGCTCCTGCAAGGTACGTCCTCTGCCGTCTTTCTTGATTCCTTTTGCTGTGTGTTTGGTACCTACTATTTCATAAATGCCATAGGCTCTTTCCAGACCGGAAAAAACGGACATAAATTTGGTTGCTAGTGTACTCATGGAGGCCCCTAAAGCGGGCCTCCGGCTCATGTAAACAAGGAGAAGTCGGAGGCCCTAGCTACAGCTTTATTCCCAATCCTTGGAAGACTGGTTTTCTAGGGCTGTTTTAGCCTCTGTAGCTTCGGAAGAAGAAAGCATGGCCTGCATTCCTCCGCCCTCGCAGAACTTGGAAAAGTCATCTGCTTCGCGGAACAGGTCAACTTCCTCGTTACCCAGTATGCGTTCTTGGGTAATGTGATAGTTGTAGTAGGAACTTTTTCCAGTAGCACTTACTTCTTCTGTTTGGATCAGATAGAAGTGGGAATGTGCCGGTGGAGTATACTCCCCGTTTTTGCCGTTGAGACGGGTGCCGTTGATCATGCCAAGCCAACCACGCGACTTTTTCAGTTGCGAGCGGGTCATGTTGATCACACAGCGTTGGGGGGAACCTTCAATTATTGCATAACCATAGTGGTTGGCTGTGTTCTGCAATTCGGTCTGGCGTCCATCGGAGTAGGTCCTGATGTCACGGAACTGGGCATCCCTCTGGGTTTCTCCCAGTAACTGAGTGTCCTTGGGGTGAGCCGCGACAAAACCGCCGCCGTTCTCCCGCAGGTTCCATTCAATGTAGTTGCGATCGAAATAAACAGGAAGAAAGCGGATGCCTTCCTCACCGTCAACAATCGTGTTGGTTGCCGTGAACAATAAGTCGCCGACACTGGCGTCTGCCAGATATTTAGTCGAACTTTTCTTGATCTGCGGACTGCCTGGTTGAATCATTACAATGCGTGGCGTTGCCAGATCATCAGCACTAACTTCGCCAATGCCTGCACCTGCCTTCTCTTCGAATAGTGATACTATTTCTGTGTTTTGCTTTTTCGTTGCCATAACGTTCTTTTAACCTCTTGTAGTTGTTATTTAGTAATTTTCGTTCGTTTTCCCTGATACACGGAAAAAAGTTTCTGAGTATCGGGAGTGAACGCGTTGTCGCCACTTTCAATTCGTTCTTTGACAAACGCCTTGAGGGTGGATGGGTGGACGCTTTCCTTCTGGTCAGGGAACAATCCCTCCTTTTCCAGAAGCGTCATGGTTTCGAGTGCCGTGTCATCTTCGCCTTTACCGAAGGAAACACTCACTTGATTCTTGATGATGTCGCCGTGGCCCTGTTCACGGAGCCATTCGTGGGCGGCATCACGGTTGTTTTTATTGATTCTTGTTGCGTAGAACATGTCAATAGTGATCCGGGACCCGTCTTCAAGACGCAGGTCCTGCATCCCCAATTCTGTCATTTTCTGGGGCAAATCTTCCTCGGACAGTTGCCGATATTGTTCCTTGAGTTTACGCAAGCGTTCCTCGGTGTTACCGATCATGCCGCCGATGCGGAGGAACCGGGTTATGTTTTCACTGAGGGTTTTGAGTTCGTTGTCGTCGAGTTTGGTAACTTTCTTTTCCGTGGTCTCCTCGAACAGATCCACGATATTATTCGCTTTTTCCATTGGTATTTTCCTAGTTGTTCGTAGTCTCTTCAGACTGCATTAAATGGTTGTAAATGAAGTTTAACTCATGTAGTATTGGTTTGCAACCATAACATAAATGAAAGTATAGGTTGCGTGAATTTGGCGATTCACTACATTATATATAGGACAAAGAACAACGAATGAAAGATTACAGCAATTTAGCAGACTATCCGTTCAAAACGATACCGTACGAACACCAACTGAGTTCCCTTAGACGGTCCTTGCACCGACACGAATACGCCTACTTTCTGGAAATGGGACTGGGCAAGTCAAAAGTATTCTTGGACAATGCCGCGATTTTATTTGATGAAGGCAAGATCGATGCACTGGTGATCGTCACGCCGAAAGGAAATCTCCGAAATTGGGATAAATTGGAGATACCCAAGCATTTACCGAACCATGTGAACCGGAATGTACTGGTGTGGCAACCGAACCATACGAAACAATGGCGTCAGGCCTATAATAAGATGGTCAAGGAAGACAGTGAGGGGGTCCTGAACATCCTCACCGTGAATGTCGAGGCATTTTCCACGAAGAAAGGCTGTGTGTTCGTGGAAAATTTTCTCAATGTGCATCATACAATGATGGCGGTCGATGAAAGTACGCTGATTAAAAATCCCAAAGCACAGCGGACCAAGAACCTCCTTAAAATGTCCGTTCTGCCGCGATACAAGCGCATTCTGACGGGTTTTCCAGTGACCAAGGCCCCACTGGACCTGTACAGCCAATGCGCTTTCCTGAGCCCCAGATTACTGGGGTTCAGCAGTTATTATGCGTTCCGTGCAAGGTACGCAGTGGTGCGTCAGCGGAACCTCGGACGCCATCGATCGTTCCAGGAGATCGTGGATTTCCAGAGGTTGGATGAATTACAGGCGGCACTGGGAGATTTCTCGGTGCGTTACACCAAGGACGAATGCCTTGATTTGCCGGAGAAAGTTTACATGAAACGGGAAGTGGAGTTATCGGAAGAACAAAAAAAGGCGTACGGGATGATGAAGAAGGAAGCGCTGATGATTATTGAAGACAATTTGTTCAGTACGCAAAGTGTACTGACGCAACTGATGCGGTTGCAACAAGTGGTAGCAGGCTCTTTACGCAATGCGGATGGGGAAACGGTGGTACTGGCCAATAACAGGGTCAAGGAAACCGTGAGTTTGTTGGAGGAGACCGGGGGAAAAGTGATCGTGTTTGCAGTGTTTCAGACGGATATTGAGGAATTGGAGAAGGCAATCGGCAAGCAATTCGGGAGAGAAAGTGTGGCTTCCTTTTATGGGAAGACCTCGAACAAACGCCGGGAGGAAGTATTGGAAGCGTTTCAGGATACCGACAGCGAACTGCGGTTTTTTGTGTCGAATCCACATACAGGGGGCCGTGGACTGACATTGACGGCGGCGGACACCATGATTTTTTATTCCAACAGCTATGATTTGGAGTTGCGATTGCAGGCGGAAGACAGGATTCATAGAATTGGACAGGATAACCGCTGTACTTATGTTGATCTGGTTGCACCGGGGACCGTGGACACAAGGATTCTGGAATCGTTGCGGAAGAAAATAAAGATAAGCAACGAAGTCTTGGGAGAAGTAAAGGAATGGTTTGTATAATGGGGTCCATGACTAAAAACCCTCAGAGCACCAAAGTGGAAAGTCTTGAAAGGACTATCAAAGTTTTGAGGCACATTGTCAGAAAAATTGGAAAAGAATTGGTCGAAGAATATGGAGGAAAACGTATGTATAAACGGGGAGTACCAAAATACAATACATGGTTATTGGCCTGCAAAATATTGAACAGAATGGAAAAAGACATAGAAATGGAGAAAACATTATGAAAGAACAAATAAACGTGAATCTGTCACCCGAGGAGTACAAGAAACTGAAAACGATTGCCAGCGCCTTTCGGGCCACGGCCAACGAACAGATCCGAAAACTAATCAATGACGATTACCAACGAAACGGGGAAGCGTACGAGGAACACCTGTCCAACAGGGTTGAGCAAGGGGAGAAAGGATGACGGATATGGTGAATCATCCCCCGCATTACAATCAGGGGGCCATTGAGTGCATTGACGGGATCGAGGCGAGTATGTCAGCGGTGCAATTTGAAGGGTATCTGAAAGGAAATCTGATGAAATATGTCTGGCGGTACGGGGACAAGAGTAAACTTCAAGACTTGGAAAAGGCAGAATGGTATCTCCGGAAACTGATTTCACATGTCAAAACATTATACGGAAAAAAATCCATCTAATGTTCATCTAAGCCAATAGGGCATTCCCTATAAACCCCCTTTTTATCAAAACATTATATCTTAGACGTGTTTTTGAGTTTTTTATGTTTTTTAACTATGAAGCAAAAGCAACAGAATCCGTCTAAGACGAATGATATTCGCTGAGATATAACACATATAAGGGTTTCAATGTTAGATATACCGTCTAATGTTCATCTAAGAATCTAAGGAAAAAGAGGTGTTTTTCGTTGTTTTTGCGCAAATGCCAAAGTAAAACCGCTATTTTTTTATAGTATGTGTCCTATAATCTAATGTTTGCGACCTTATTTCATAAGGGTTTCAGCGTATCAAAAATATCCCATATACTTACTTTGGTCGTTTTAGGGCGTTTTTGTGATAAACTTTTTTTCATGAAAAACGGCAAATCCAACAACCCAAGTGGACAAAATACAAAGCATCTTACTGACAAACAAATAAGGTTTGCACGGGAGTATGTTTACAATGATGGGTCTAAAACACAGACCGAATGTGCAATTAATGCCGGTTACAGTAAATCAAGTGCTCATGTTCGGGCCTCAGAGTTAACCAATCCAAGAAGATTCCCAGTTGTAGTCCGTTATATTCAGGAACTTGAGCATGAACTAAACGCCAAATACGAAGTTACCTTTGCCCGACATGTCCGAAAACTTGCCGACATCAGGGATGAAGCGGTTAAGAAAGGCAATTTAACTGCCGCTGTGTCCGCAGAAGTGCAGAGAGGGAAAGCGGCGGGTTTGTATGTGGAAAGAAAGGAGATTCGCACGGGAACGCTTGATTCTTTGTCCGAAAAAGAGATAAAACAGAAGATAGACGGCTTGCTCGCTGACTATAAACCCTTACTCGAATCCGAAGAAGCGGTATTTGAAGACGCTTAAAGCCCGTTCTTCCTATTGTTTTCTAGACTTTCCAGGGACTCTATCTTCTGTTCCAATTTTTCAATATACATTTTCTGAGAAGTAACCCTTTTCCTAAGACCTTTAGCCATGTTCCGCCAATAGACTGTTTCTGCTTGGTTAGAGCCAGAATTGTATCCCCAAGCCTTTTCTGTCGAATAAGTTTCCTTTTGCTTAGTCATTTCTTTTGGATTTCCCAACCGTTACCTTTGTCAATCCAGTTATTCGCTCTTATTTCGTCTTGGACTTCAGTAGTTTCGTTGTCTATTTCTTTGTCTAATTTTGTTACTTCTTTTTTACGAGTCTTTAATTCATCTTCCCTTTTAAATAACTTCTTCATTTTTTCATTGTACTCGTCCAATGTTTTGATGCTGTCTACGTTGTCTTTTGCTTCAGCCATTTCATTCACCTTTTGTTTTTTGTTAATAATTTCTTTTTGGATCGGAGAGAAACCAACCTTTGTTTGAGACTTATGTAAAATTTCCCCCCGACCTTTATCATCAGGGTTCCATATTCCCAATGAGTTCTTGGTAGCTAACATCACTAAGCCACTGATGGCAAACAGAGAGCCGAGGGTGCAAGAAAGAGCGATTCCCATAGCTTGAATATTACTGTTAGTTGTTCCATCCATAAAACTGCTATATCCCCACCACATCATAGGCACAGATAGTGCTAGTAAAATAATTGCTTGTTTTCTTCTCTTAGTCATTTGGTTTCTCCTTACCATTCTGGCCCATCAAAATAAAGCAAAGCATAGGCGGGCAAGCCAAAGCAAGCTATGATTGCCAGGATTCTTAAAATCTCAAGTATCGTTTCGTTCATGTTTTTCCTTAAAATGATCCCATAAACAGAAAGGCGAACACAATATTCCTGCAATTATCAACAGGGGGATTTGCCACCATTTGAAATAAAGGTACATTACTCAGGCTTCCTTGTTTTTGAGATGAAAAGTAATCTCACAAGAGCTATCAAACTCTAGCCAGTCGTCTACAAGTTTGGATTTTTTATGATCAATGACGGGATGTCCGTATTCGCCCTTGACTATGCGTCCGTTCTTGTATTTTTTATAGACTGGGTCTAGTTTTTTGTAGTCAATCATGACCACCCCCTCTGATATTAAGCAGTCGTCTGACCAGATATCAAGGTTGACATTAAGGCCATACTGTTCTTTTACATACGCTTCAATGGCTTCCATTACTGTGCTTGATGGTATTTTAATTTCAATCATCATTCTTCTCCCTTGTAAACTAACAGGCACAGTTTCTTGTGCAACGTAAATAATACACCAACATCACCGGTTTCTGCGTGCTTTGGCAAGCCCGTGAACCAAATGCGTGCATCGCCACGGGTCTTTGCCCTGTAAAAACTTGTCTTGAGTACAATGCTTTTTTCGTAGGGTCGCCTGAATACCAATATGGTTTCGTCAATAACTTTCTCGCCCTCGCTGATCTGCTCGTAGTCGGCTATGCCCGTGCTTTCGACAATTTTTTGCATCGGCACATTGCAGTCCATGATGGATTTGGTGAGCATGGTCTTGGTGATCGGAAACAGGGCGTAGTCGCCTGTTCGCATGCTCGTCATTTCGTTGATCGCTGTTCGTTGTTCGTCTGTCAATTCAATTTTCATTTGTTTTCTCCACACACTCATCATCAGGATCATCATAAAAAGCATATTTTGGGTCTAACTTTTCATTTGAAATTTGATAAAGAGTTACATCATTTAAGGGCGCACACCATTCGCATAAATAACACTTCCCTTGAAAAGATAACTGGTCTATAAACCTATAGTCTTTCCTAGTAGCATCATATTTATTGCAAGCCTCACACTTCATGCTTCCTCCTCATATACATCAGAGATATTGACTTGGCAGTCATCCCCAAAGTCTGTGTATTCAAAAGTAGTGGTTGCCCTTACCTTTGTTCCCTCAAGCTCAGAAGCAGATTCAGATACATCTTCAGTAGTGTTGTCTTTAAACTCACTTACTTCCATATAAATCTGAGATACAGTTTCTTCATCCAAAGGTTTATCAGATACAACCTTAAATCGCCTAACATCTACTGATTGCTCAGTAATATCATAGGCATAAAGTTTTTGCGATTTATTCCTCATCTGTTTTCTCCTCTTTGTAGGCACACACAAGAAAATTATATCCCTCAACACCTGTATCGAGGCTTAATAAGTCTGTAAGCAAAGCCAGAACATTCGCCTTATGCGATTCAGCATAATCAACACCGAACCAGACTCCACCTGGAACAACAGTCCATCCGTTCTTTTTTAAGTCTTTGTTATTAATTTTTAATTTACTCATTCTTCTTTTTCCTTCTAATTTATCTTTATTGGCTTATCAGTCTTGGTATGCAACTGTTTTAACTGACTAACTTAGCTTACCCTTATTCGTGGTTTATTTTTATCAGTACCGACCACAACCTTTGTAAGTACCATTTATAATTATCAATCTCTCCCTGCGTATTTATCATATTTTGCTAGTGTTCCTACGTTAAAGAGTCGTGTGTTGCGATACAGCCACTCGAAAGCCTCCCGTACATTCTTGTTGTTAAGGAATCTACTGAGATTCCTGACGAAATAGAAATAAAGCAATGCTCGGTATTTAAGCGTTTTCATCTGAATCTTTGCTCGTAGAAATCTGAGGTATGTTTTTGGTTCTCGGCTATTCATCTTTTATCCACTCCCCGATGTCATTGGACGTGCCAACAAACTCTTTTCTTTTATCAAATTCTTCTTTGTCAATTTCTTCCAGAGAGCAACGGATAATTCTGTTATCACTCCAAATATCCCCATTTGACTCGTAGGCTTCAAACCAGTTGTGGAGAGCAACCTTGTCCCCGTCCGTTTCGGTGTTTAATTTATAAGACGAATAGCCAAGGTAACTTTCATCGTACTCATGTTCTCCGTCCCGTATTTCGTCATAAACTAAATAGTAATACATCACTTCTTCTCCTGTTTTTCGAGGATGAAATGGATGAGTTCCCTTACTGAACCGGCTAAATCCTCTATAAGTTCCCACACATCTTGAGCAGACCAATTTTCAAAAGGTTGCCAAGGATTACTTAAAATAAATTCATCTACTTGTTCTTCTGACCAATTCGCAAATTCTTTTGGGAGTTGCTCAGTCAAGTAATGACTACTAGCCCAAATTAAACTTTCATTTTCAGTCATCGTTCTTCTCCTCACGAATTGCATATTCAAAATTCTGTTCGATACTTAGTCTTGCTAGGGTTTCGAGTTCTTCTGCGTCATTTATTCTCAGGGACGTTTTTGGTTTTCCATCTTTATAGAATATTTCAGCAATAGTCTGTGTAGCTTTATTGTGGACACTCAGGAGTGCTATGAGTAACGCATTTGCTCTTGAGTGCTGACCTCTCCTGATGTTCCCTGATGGAACAAAGCCAAGTCCTCTGATCTTTTCTATGTGTCCGGTTAGTTTTTCGATGTCACTCATCAAACACCTCCTGTCCTTGTTTGTCTAAAATTTTCAAGCCGTCATCTTCCTCATTAAATATATCTACCAAACCTAAAACCTTGTTTGTTTTATATTCAACAACAACGCAATGATCGTGAGGTTCTTCCGTTACAACAATATTGTCAAAATCCCAAACACCATCTGTGTCCGTGCAGTTATAGTCGAAAGAAAAACCGTCGCTTTTCTCAATAGGTGTACCCTCTTTATTGAAAATAATTACATGGCTTACATTGGGTTTTTCGCCCTCGTAGTAAAAACCACCTATGTAGTATTCGTAGTGTTTCTGTTCACTCATCAGACACCTACACCTCATCTACATAGGGAAACGACATTTGAGGCATTTCACCTTTCTCAAGATAGTGTTCTTCCATTTTTATAATGGCTTTATCAATCGCTTCTTCTTCGTTTTTCGCTTCGACTTCTACATGATCTGAGTCAAAATCTACAGTTACATCGTATGTTTTTGTTTTAAATATTGGTTTACTCATAGTTCTTCCCCGTTCCATACGATAAGAAAACAGGCTATGCCAATAGTTGTGGCAGTAATGAGGGTTGCTATGACCGAGTAAATTGTTGTGTCCTTTAGAATTTCGATGGACAGGTATGTGCATGTAGCCAACAAGCCGACACCGACAAACAGTCTGAGAAAAACTCTTTGAAGTATAGTCATGATTCGTCCTTTATATAATCTAAATAATCAAAGTGTTCTTCTTCAAATGATCCTATTGTTCTTTCAATAGCACTAGATAATGGTGTTAAATGGTCAAATTCTCCTCGACCATTGTTATCTTCCATTTGCTCAAGAACGTAGCTACAAACCTCATCTATGTTTTTTTCAGTTATAGCCAGAAATATAGTCATGATGTTTCCCCTGTTTTGACTGTCCATTCACCTGTTTCATCGGTGATGTGTGGTTCGTTTTTGGTGTAGGGAACGAGAAGATTAGGTGTCAGCAATCCATCGTTGAGGAGAGTTGCCACGATCTTCAAGGCTTTGATTTGGAAATTTTGTTTGGTTCGTTGTTCTTGGCTAGTCATGATTTGTCCTTAGATGTATCAGGGATGAGATCGCCATACATTTCTATAAATCTGTCGTAAAGATTTTCCCTTGTTCCTGTTATACCAAAGTATTTTTTGACATCAGATACTTTCCAATATCTGTTTGGTTTCATGCCAAATTTGCACCACATGGACAAATCCCTTTTGGTTACTATTAAATTCCAATACGCTATGGATATATCTTTGCCATTACAATTTATGGTTCGGGTTTCGTTTTCTGCGTCTTGGAGGAAAGGGGTTGTTGGATTGTGGGTTTTTCCGTTTAGTTCTAATTCTAATTGTTCCATGTTAAACTCCTTGTTTTGTATATACTATTTTAGCAAATTTATGCGCATATTGGAATATATATCTCATAAACTGAGAGTTTGATCCGTTACTTTGGCTACCCCTGAGGCAAACTTTTGGAAACAGATTAAGAAACATCTGCCACAATTCAAATGGATTAGGATAGAGTCTTGGGCTACCCAAGGTGTTCCCGATCTGTTGGGCTTTGCTGACGATGGCAGAATTTTCACGGTTGAGTTGAAAGTAACGAAAAGTAAAAGGATCTCCATTTCTCCCCACCAGATTTCCTACCATGTTGAGCATGAAAACTCTCCTTGTTTTATCTTGGTTCTCTGTCCCTCGGAGAGAGAACCCAAAAAATCTCAGATCATGGTCTATGGTGCAAGGCAGATACGGGAAATTAGTGAACAGGGGACAAGGATTAACCCGCTTGTTCATTTCCCGTATCCTCATGATTGGTTGCTGATCGCAAAAACTCTGAATAAATTGCTTGACTTTGATGGCGAATGAACGATAAAAAGCGGAACGCTCGTTCATTCGCCATCAAAGTAGCAACTCCCCCCGATCCCTTGTCCGTGGCTCGTGGTTCTTTTTTCTTGGGGATATTTATAGCTTTCATTAGTGGAGGGTTTCATTAGTGTAGTGGAAAGCCCACAATATTAGACCGGTTACGTACTTGGCATAACTGGCAATCTTTACAGGTGATTTTATCGTTGTAAGTGGCGGGGCATATGTTGATCAAGTTGCCCGCCGGCGTGGTGATTGTGTGATTGTAGTTCTCAGTACTGGGCAAAGTAACGACAACGGGGGCAATTTCTAGGGCTAACAGTCTATCAGCCTCCTCTATTGAATCAGCCGATAAGTTGACGGTAAAACCGTTGTCATTGGCGTATTTAATCTTTTTATAGTTGTCCGTGTTTTTGTGCTTATGGGTGTAGGTATAACCGCGCTTGCCTCTATTGGCCTCCACTAGTTTTTTTAATTTGTTGAAGTTTATAGTTTCACCGGTTCCGGCTAAGTCACCGGCTTGATTGTGTCGCCAAAATGTTTCCGGTTTTAATGCACTAACATGGGCTAGAAAATCACCGTAGTTGTCGCCCCTTGTTTTGTTGGTGACTTGTTTCCAATGGTGACTGATAAAATAGCCACTAATGGCATAACATGATCCATCATTTAAGGGGCAACTGGCGGGGCAACTGGCGCGTTCGGTTGTGCTGACTGGTATTAAACCAAGTTTTTTATTGCCACTTTTTAGATTAAAATGAGTGTGCATTATAATATTGGCGTGTCATCTACATAGATAATCACGTCATCAAGTGTTAAACCAAGTGATTTTGATAGCCCTTGTTTAACGGCCAACAATTCCGGCGTTGTTGGTAAGGGTATATTGCCCAGTTTATAGACTTTGCATAGATGCCCCCAAGATACCATTATTGGTTCTTTATCCTTGTAATTTGAAATTTCTACAGCGTATGAATAGAACATAATAATGCACCTCAATATGTGAGTAATGAACGCACTGGTATGCGGACGCCTATGGTTTCGAAACTGAAACCCTGTTTTTGTAGACGCTTTATGTCAGCCGGTGTAAATGTTTTGTTTGGACTCATGGAAATTAATAGTTTGGAGGTGTCGCATTTTGGATAAATGTGGTCGGTTCCGTAGTTTCGCTTGACCTCAACCCTTAGTTTAAAAGATAAGTTCATTGTTTTTCCTTGTTTAGTTGAATATCTAGTATAGCAAAAACTGTCCCATAAATCCCGATAAATAGTTGATCAAAAAGCAATTAAATCCCTTGCGAGTGATGGCGAATGAACACATGATCGGAACGCTCGTTCATTCGCCATCACTAAAGCACTCTCTCTCCAATAAGAAACGGGAGCCGTGGCCCCCGTCCCCTGGACAATGTGTTTTACTCCCCTTGTCATTGTAAATCCAGTTCCAGTTGTTTTGGTTTATTCTCAGTGGCACGGGCTATTTGAAATGCCCATGCCCAGTGGCCAGTGTCCAAGTCAACAATAACATTTCGTTCTGTTACCGTGTCCCATGAAACCGCGTCCACTTGAGTACCGTGTTTGCTACCATTCATATCATTGATTTGAATACTTGTAACAACTGCTTCCCTTTCCGGATCGCGACCCCAACCGTGACGCCATAAAACTGTATCGCCTTTGTTTAATATCTTACTCATGATGCACCCCCTAATCTATTCTGATGTAAAGTCGGTCATCACGCCAAGCAGAGACATAGACATCAGCCATAATTTCTTCTTCCACGTCATCTCTGCCTTCATAGGTTTTTGCACTACGGGCAAAATCGGAAACCAATTCCTTTGCTATTTTTTTACTGATTTCGATTGAGTTATACGGCGCAAAGTATTTATCGGTTTCGCCTTCATAAGACTTAATACCACTGGCAATATTTATGTATTTGACCTTTCTCATTCTCACAAGAGTATCCAGTTCTTTAGGAGTAACTCTGATAGTATCAGAGGTTGTTTCTTCCATTTTCCCTTCATAGTTCTCTTCCATTCTTGGGGCTATGGCTTTTTCGATTTTTGTTTTGAGTGTGTCCATTGTTTGTCCTTGTTTAATTGAATTGAGTCTTTATTATACCAAAAACTGTCCCATAATATCGGCATAAATCCGAATAAAAACCCTTGACAAGTGATGGCGAATGAACGAGAAAACAAAGTACTCTCTGAATGAGGTACTTTGTTTTCTTAACGCTCGTTCATTCGCCATCACTCTATATCTCTCTCCCATAACAGAACAGAGAACCGAAGTCCTCTGCTGTCTGGATCGGGGAAGGGTGCTGTCACTTGTCACGGGTTTCAATGGTCGCCATTATTCCGCAGAAGGCTATTATTACTGCGATGATGATGGGAAGTAGTAAGTATAATTGATCAGTCAAGTTGTTCTCCTTTATTCTGCTGAAATCTCTTGAATGTCCCCGAACCAGTTATAATTATCGTTCATATAATCTATTGTTTCGGCCCAATTTTTAAACTGTCTATCTTTTATTCCATTCCAGTTGGAGAGGACATGTCCGTCAAGTTCATCACATACTATGAGAGTATCTGAATTGTTAAGGTTTCCGTAGCAATCTATGTCTTTGATTGTTATTCGTGTAGTCATTGTTCTTCCTTGTTTAATTGATTGAGTCTATAGTATAACACAGGTCATGGTCTTTATGGGACAATATGGGGATCCTATTGAGCAAAAGCAAACGAGCGCAGAGCAACGGCCTTGATGACATGATCAGCAAGCGTAGCGCAGTTGATCATGTCATCAAGGGGAAGGATCGAGACATAAATTATCTGGTGAAATAATCTCGCTTTTTTTCTTAGGAGTCCCTGGTCCGCTGTTATTTTTTCTCGGAAAAATCTCCGTCTTTTTTCTGTTTTTTCTTTAGGAGTCCCTTGTCCGCTGAAAAATTATATATAATAAAAAATATGGCTAAAATAAGTGTCAGGGAAATAAAAAAGGGTATGCAGGGTCTTTTTACGGATGAGCCTGTGCACAAGAACAGCATCATTTTGGTATTGAAAGGTGAGTATTCTGAGCAGCCGACGCGGACATCGATTCGGGTGCGGGACAAGAATGTGGAACATCCAGAAGGTGCGTTCATGAATCATCATTGTAACCCCAACGCAAAAATTTTTATTATTGGCGGTGTTGAAGAAGGTATAGTGGTAGCTAAACAGGACATCAGGGAAGGCGAGGAAATCACGTTTGATTATGAAACCACGGAACCAAAACTCTCTGCACCGTTCCACTGCAATTGCCACGGACGACTGATAGTGGGGAAACATGGCATCGATTAATACCGATATTAATACCGATAAACTGGCGGAAAAATACCCCGAAGCTGCCCGGGAATTGATTAGCTTGACCGAGGCGCTTCGGGTCAAGCAACTGCAACGCGAGGGACAGGAGAAATTCCTTACCTATGTGCGTCACATCTGGCCCGAGTTCATTATGGGCGAGCACCATCGGGTGTTTGCCGAAAAGCTCGAACAGGTAGCCCGCGGTGAAATCAAGCGTTTAATCGTCAATATGCCGCCCAGACACACGAAAAGTGAGTTCGCTTCCGTTTATTTCCCCTCTTGGCTCTTGGGCCGCAATCCAAAGCTCAAGATCATGCAGATCACCCATACCGCGGAATTGGCGTTTCGCTTCGGTCGTAAGGTCAGGAATCTGGTCGATTCTACCGAATATCAGGACGTTTTCCCCGGAGTTTACCTCCAGCACGACTCGAAATCGGCAGGAAGATGGGAGACCGAGGAAGGTGGGGAAGCGTTTTATTCAGGTACCGGTGGTGCCGTCACGGGTCGTGGTGCAGACCTGCTGGTTCTCGATGATATCCACTCAGAGCAAGACGCTCTGTCGCCGACGGCATTGGATAATGCATGGGAATATTACAGCTCAGGTCCGCGTCAACGTCTGCAACCGGGCGGTGCCATTGTCATCGTGATGACTCGCTGGGGGACCAAGGACCTTACCGGGAGATTATTGAAGAAACAGGGTGATGAGCACGCCGACCAATGGGACGTCATAGAATTTCCGGCGATTTTACCTTCCGGGAAGGCTTTATGGCCGGAATACTGGAAAAAACCCGAACTCGAGAGCATTAAAGCCTCGCTGCCGGTAGCCAAATGGGAATCGCAATGGATGCAATCACCGACTTCCGAGGAAGGGGCGATCCTGAAAAGACAGTGGTGGCGGCTCTGGGAAGGAGAACAGGTGCCGCAGATGCAATACATAATCCAGTCCTACGATACGGCTTTCAGTAAAAAGGAGACCGCGGACTTTTCCGCGATTACCACATGGTGCGTGTTTTACCCTGATGAGGGCAGGGAACCGAATTTATTACTACTCGACGTACGCAAGGGACGCTGGGACTTTCCCGAGCTGAAACGGCGGGCGTTCAAGCAATACCAGTATTGGGAACCGGACACCGTGATCATTGAGGCGAAAGCCAGCGGCATGCCGCTGACGCATGAACTGCGGCAGACGGGAATTCCGGTGATCAATTATTCCCCGAACAAGGGACAGGACAAGATTGCCCGGGTCAATGCGGTATCCCCGCTTTTGGAAGCTGGTATGGTCTGGGTCCCCGATACACGGTGGGCGGAAGAACTGGTCGAGGAGTGTGCGGCTTTTCCCTATGGGGATTATGACGATCTGGTGGACTCCACCACACAGGCACTGATGCGTTATCGACAGGGTGGCTTTATTGGGTTAGAATCAGATGATGACATGCAAGACGACCAGCCACGAATGAGGAAGGAGTATTACTGATGCCAGCATCCGCACTGAAAGCAGCCCTGAAAAGCGACCGTATTATGCGCTATATTGATAAGTCACTGATAAAACACCGGCGAAAAGGTTGGTCCAAGATGACGGAGAAAGAGAGAGGTGAATACAGCATACTGCACGAAGTTTTCAATGCAGACAAGGAATTGGGTATATACGAGGACCAGTTGTTCTATGCACTGGGAAAATATCCGGAAATAGACAAAGCCTTTAAAGGGTCAAGTCTCCTTGATGAAGCGCTTGTCACAAAAGCCTTTAGCAAAAAAATAGACACCACTTTGGACGATTACATCAAACGTATTGAAGACATGATCAAAGGAGCGGAATCGGGAAAATACACATACACCACTGATGATATTTATGCACTATTGGAGGAAATGGTGGAAGAGGGATTACCGGAACTGATAAAAGACAGAAAAAGCCTGAACATGTTGACCAATCCCTTTGACATTAGCATTGATGAAGCCGGAAAATTGGATGTTCTTGTGGACGCTGTTAAAGAAATAGCACAAAAATTTGCGTATGTTGATGAGACAGCTACACCAACAAGAATGGACCCGATTCTTTTTAATTTAAGACAAAGCAGACAGCACATCAATAACCTGGATGACGTACAGATCAACAAACCCAAAAGGGACTGGAGAGACGATGATGTGTTTAACGGAGAAGACGCGCAGGGTGTGTTTGGCGATCCTTCCATACATGACACCAGCATAAATTCCGACATGAGTTTTAACGCGGCCTATTATAACGTCGCCAAGGAAGCAAAATACAAGCCCACAGAACCGGCTAATTTTGAATTTGTCATGGAAGGGGATGCTTTTCCTCTGCCACCAAAAACAGGAAAATCACCTAAATTTGAGGTGGAAGATATTGTTTTGGAGGGCAAAAGTAGACGGGCTATATTGGAACAAGAGAAGACTGATTTGGAAGGACAAATGGCAACGGCCGAAAGTTATATGAAGAGTGGTGAATGGCAACTTGAACAAGAAGGGATGACGAGGATGGAAAAAGCACAGGAAGCACTGGACGAAGTGCTTACGGAACTAGATCGTTTAAAAATGAACGGCACGACCAAGAAACAAGGAGGCGGCTTTATTGACAGCCCGCTTTATTTAAGAGATTATTAACATATATTCGGATTTATTCGGGAGAAAATAATGGCAGCAGAATGGATGTCACAACTATCAGCACCTTTACCGCAAGGATTAGCTTCACTACTTAGCAATCGACGCAGACGCAATCAAGTTTTACAGGCGCGGGGATTACCACCGAGACGCCAAACAATGCGACCTATAACACAACGGCCCACCATACCATTACCACCACCCGGAGGAAAACACGGAGGTCTCTTAGGCTATCAAGGCGGAGGCAGAACCATGAATCCCAGAGCAGGGGGCGCAGCAGCGAGGAGAGAGTTGCTTCGTAGGAAATATCAGCACCAAGTTCCAACAGTACCTTCACCATCGCCTTCAAAACAACCTTTCTACACTGATCCCGGAGGCTGGCAGGAAGGCGGCCCCGTAGGCGCGGCTCCTGAAGAAGTGGCTATGGCATCAGAAATTTTTGCAAGGGCAACCCCGGAACAACAAGCCCAGATAACCGGAGGCGGTGGCGGACCGGGAATGATGGATGAAGAAGCAGCTATCGGTGAAGCTCTGGCAATGGCCATGGGCGGCGGTGGCGGTCCACCAATGAATGGCGCTCCTCCAATGGGCGGACTGATTTAATCAGGAGAGGACAATGACAGCTAAAAAAGGTGAAACAATCAAGGACCAAGGATTTGTTCCTTATGCAAAACAGAAGAAAATGGCAACCTCCAAGGGTCCCAAACCCGGAGCAGGCAAAGGTAAATCAAGAGGCGGAGGCATCGCT
>VTLG01010471.1_pt1 | contig 35336 bp, 53 predicted proteins | sample 4694571 | NCBI WGS metagenome assembly VTLG01 (sample SAMN12604809, study PRJNA352737) | marine metagenome | biome: ENVO:00000447; feature: ENVO:00000209|ENVO:00000569|ENVO:01000036; material: ENVO:00002151; isolation source: viral sequences binned using virsorter ...
ACCTCCTGACTTTGCGTAGTCAGAGAACCATCTACTGTATATTTTAGATGGAAAAGAAGCACCTGCTCCCGAAAGTCTAGTCCGTGCCTCGGCACAACCAGGTATTAGGGCAGCAAGTGCTGCAAATGCGATAAGCCTTTTCATTAGGATCCGCTATCGTGGCTCATTATATAGTGTATCTTAAACTACATTTAACCTGCTGTCAAGTAATCCTTACGAGCATGTTTCTCAGGAACTACTTTTCCCAATTCAATGGATAAGAGTCCATCGGCAAATACGACCTGTCGAACTTCGCAATCTTCGCTGAGTGTCCAAGTGCGTTTGAATGAACGTTGTGCCAAGCCCCTGTGTGTATACTCTGCATCATCTTTCGGTTCTTCTTTTGTGCCTTCCACATGTAGTTTTCCAAACTCTGTATAGACTTTGACTTCATCTTTCTTAAACCCTGCAAGTGCTACCTCCAATCTTGATTCGTGATTATTTAACTGAATTAAATTGTAAGGTGGGTAGTTAGATGGTGTTTGGATTCTAAAGAAGTCATCAAAATAATTATCTAATCCAATACTATTCTTAGTAATTTTCTCCATCAATGCTGGAAGATCTGCAGCATTGTATCTTTGTAATTGAGTCATAGTTCCTCCTTAAATAAGCTAGGTATAGTGTGTGTCCCTTTATGGCGACACTACTATTTAACATCAACCTTAAGATTTCCGAAAGTGTTATTTAACGTACATTCTATGGGGGTTATAAACACCTATATAGTTCCAGGTAACAATGTCAAGAAACATGAAGAAATTACTAACTATTGTTATGTTACTTGGTATTACACCAATGGCAGCTCGTGCTGATTTAGTTCATAGGTTGAGTACTTCAACCCAACTAACAGTTGACGCAGCTTTCACTTCTGGAACTAGGATAGGTTCAACCTATACTGTTAGTGGTAACAATATTAAAGTAGCATCTGCTGATGATCACTTTGGTAAGATAACTGCTCCAGCAAGTGTAACTGCAGCAGCAACACTAGATGCTGGAGTATACGATATAAACACTGCAGGTTCTGCATTCAGCTTTAGTGAAAGCTGGACTTCAGGAGATGCGGTGAATCCTATCGGTACAGGTGTAGACGTAAGTGCTGGAGTTGTAGCAGATATGCCTGCATACGGCTCAGTTTTAACGTCATCTGGTGGAGTTAAAGGAGACTTAGCTGGTACTATCACCTCTGCAGGTGTGATGACTTTAACAGCTGGTGGAGCTGGAACTTCAGCTACTGGACAATTTGTATCCGAAATTACCGTCAGGTAATGTTTCGACTACTAAAGTCCTTATTTGCTAAAGGTGAAAATGATTGGATTAAAGACTACGATCCCAACAAAGACTACTCAGATAGGATATGTCCTAAGTGTGGCACTTGTAAGTGCCATCACTGCTCCTGTCCAGGCGGTCCCCGTGGTCCCAAACTTCCAACAGGGCTCAATGACTAGTCATACTGAGACTGAAAGCACAGTCACAGAGACAATAAATTCAATTGATTATAGAACAGGATGGGAATACTCAGTATCGGGCCATGGAATATCCAACGACGGACAACCATTAAACCCCAACGTGAATACATCAACAGTGACAATACAACCTTCAACGTCGGGAACAGCGACGAATGGAGCAACAATCACAGGAGCCGTAACAAGTTCCTTCGATTCATTAGACCTTGGTACAGGTTCAGACTTCACGATAACGACTCCAGGAGAGGCGTTCAGTTTCGTACAAACGTATCAAGGACCAGGGATGACCAATCAAACAATCATCCAAAGAACAACAGCAATAAAAAGTGTCACAGACACAACTTCAACCTTTACCCAATAGCAGCATTATGTCTATCAAATCTTGCGATTGCCCCTGTCACTCTGGCGGAAGGTGTAGGGGGTGTAAGTGCAACAGCTAACCCTATCGCCAACTCTTCGGGCTCAGTAACGAACCAGGCAATACAAGTTTTACAAGGTCCATACGTGACTAACACCTACGGTGGAGGTGTGTCATGTCAAGGTAGTACGTTTAACCTTACTCCCTATATACAGTTTGCCGATTCACGTAAAGATCCTTGGGAGGACTTCTATGATGAACCACAATATAACCTAACAGATGTAGCGGGTAAGACTGTTAAACAAACAGTCACTGTAAAGAACTACCCTTGGGAAGACTGGTATGATACTCGTACTAAAGCAGATGGTAGTCGTTGGTTTGAAGATGGAGAAAGTATAGAGATAGAAATAGATGTAGATGCTCCTGATGGAGTACCTGATATAGTAGGTAGTGGTGGTAGTATGACACCCACTTGGTACAAACCTATACGAACTGATATGAAAGCAAACCAGTCCTTTAATGCTGGTCTCTCTGCTACACTATCAATTCCATTAAATAGAAAATTCCAGAAGCAATGTCACGAGGCAGCAAATGCTCAGATAGCAATGCAGACTCAGTTAACAGCAAATAAAAGATTAGACTTTGAGATTGCTCGTCTTAAAAATTGTGGTGAGTTAAAGAAAGCTGGTATCATGTTCCATCCTAAATCACCTTATCATTCTATTTGTGCTGACGTAATGGTTACTGCACCAGGTGGTCAGATCATGCCACACCAGCATGATATGCCGAGTCTTAAATTTAACCCCCCTTCAACTTCCGAGCAGCTTTTACAGCAGCAACAGCTTCCCTCTGTTTCAATAGACGCTCCCTTCGAGATAGAACCTTCTCCTTCTTCCCAGTCATCTTCTGAATCTTCCCAACAACCTTCTTCACAGCAGGTTTCACAATCTTCAGGAGCAGATCTGCTAGGGGTTTGGCAAGTAGGGCAGATGTCGCAGCCACAGCACCAATAGTTGCTGTAGTTGTTACTGTTCCCATAGCTGGTAAGTACTGATCCATTGTTGGAACAGGTTCCCATATGGTTTCACATACTCTACCATCAGGTGTTAACTTATATTCTTTAATTCTTTCTAGTCCATTAGTAGATAGATCACCAACCCTTCTTGCATTAAGTGGAGGACATTCTATAGGTTCATCCCTATTACCTCCTGCTGGAGGCGGTTCTGGAGTGTCTAGATCAGGTGCTGGAGGTTCATCTGTATTAACACCTTCATCAACTTCCTCTTCATTTGGATTAACTGTCTGCCAACTAAGCTCTCTATAATCATACTCAGGTGGTTGATAGTAAGGCATCCCATTATCACACAACACTACGTTCTGCTTAGGGTCATCATTAACTAATTGTTTATTTTTATTATTAGGGTTCTTTGCGTTCTCCTTATGTACCCTAACACAACCAGGCATATCAACTATTGGAGTACCTGCTCTAATAGTAACAGGAACTACTGGAGGAATAGCTTGTGGAGGTTCTACCATCCAACTTCTACTATCTGCTATATTAAGATTATTGATATCCCTTACAAAAGGTCTCTTTATCCAAACGCCTCCAATACTAGTGGAGGATTGCCTGACCACGATGTTAGGAATATTAAATCCACCGAGAGTAATATTAGGTACGTCACGAATAGGAGCCATAAGTAAGTTTCCATTCTATTAGTTGTACTGTTCCCAAGCACCTTTTCTATCCCAAGACTTAAAGAATTGTGATTCCCATCCCTCTTTTTTCAAGGAAGGTATTACAACTGAATTAAGGAACTCTCTATTAGTATCTGCTGTCCAACCTATATCATCAATACCGCCACCGATATCAACAACCTTTGGAAGAATACCACCAACAGTAACTACACAGGCAAGGACTGCACTGCAACCCCACACCCACTTCTCTAGTTTACTAATTCTATTATTAAACTGTTGGTGTTCTTTGTCTTTGTAACGAGCAACCTCACCACGCAAGAGATCTATATCTTTTGTTAGAGAAGCAATCTGTGCCGTCTGTTCTATGTCGATATCCTTTTCCATAACTATTTTGGTATCTGTTGTTTGTAATCTTGAACTGGTGGTTTGTATCCTTTTACATTACCAGTCTGAGGTGGGTATGCTTTAAGCAATTGATAGTATACTTCTTCTGCTACTATCTGTCTTATCTGTTCTGCCTTTGCAGTTTCTCTTTTTTCAGGACCACCAGTATAGTTGTCGATGGCAACATTACCACCGACTACTGTACCAGTACCGACTACAACAACTGCTGTACCAGTGGATGCAATCTTTTGTAAGTCCATTAGAATCCGCCAGGAACAGGAAGACCTAGACTAGCACCTTGAGGTGCAGCTGCTTGAGGTGATGAATCAGGAAGACCTACATCTCCTGTGAGAGCACCACCTATAGCACCACCACCGAGACCTCCTGTTACTGCTTCAATTGCTTGTTTTTTGATGTTATCGATAATAGCATCCTTATTGAGATATACAACCCCAACAGTACCAACGAGGGTGACAGATATAACACCACTTGCAATAGCGATTCCATTTATAATTTTTTGCATGACTCTAAAGTTTGTAAGGTTCTTTGTTATCAGTATCTGAGACACCAACTATTTTAAGAGGTGCTTGCTCAATACGAATAGTTTGAGTAGGACCAGCCTTAGCAATGATTGCCTCAATATCTTGTGCTGTAACAGGAGGAGGACCACCGTTAGGACCATTACCATTGCCGTTCATCTTCATCGTACCGTCACCCTTTTTACTGGCTGTCTGAATTCCAAAGCTCGCTAAAACTCCTGTGAACACTGAAGCTATAAATGTCGGATCGATTTTCTGTTGAGGAACACCTGGAATAGCAACATAATTTAAAGTCAATATTCCACCCGACCAGGCAAGGACCGTAATGCGTACAAATGTACTGATGATAGCAGCTTGTTCTTCAGGATCTGGAAGTATAGCATCTTTGACTTTACCAAAGACACCTTTCTTCTTTTCCTCTACAACTTCTTCTACTTTATCATCTAAAATTTCTTCAGCCATATATTTTTAACAACTGAGCCTATTTATAAAGTTGTAGGTTGTTTTTTCTTACCTATATTATACTTAGACTCAAGAGTCCATTCACCCTTTTCTTTATAAGCAATAACTTTTATCTGACTAAGAGGTGCTGCATTAACTATTGCAGATTCTTTAACAACGTTAACTAATCCCCAATCAGATAATAATCTTATAATTCTATTCCTTCTCTGTAGATCATTTTCAGAAAGATTTGCTTTCTTACCATCTAAAGCAAACAATTCTTTAAAATGTACTATGTAATACTGTCCCTTCTTATGAAGGATATGACATGATTGATATAACTTCTTTTCTTTTCTTGAAGCAACACCTATACGAGTAAGAGTTTCACGAACCTTTAGAAAATCATCAGGTTCTTTCAAACTCACCTCAACCATATCGTCTTTTGTCCATTGGACTTCGACTTCATTCATTTCTTACCTCCTTTATTCAGTTTTTCTTTAATGTAATCTAGTTGTTTTGGAGTTAAGATCCTTAAGGCTTGAATTGCTTTATCATTACTATAACCATAGTATTTTTTCACAAGGTCAAGATCTTTCACTTTCTCTTTTTTGCCCCAAGGAGAGAATCTTCTCTTAGGTCTCACTGTATTTAGATAAAAAGAATATTGTAATTTCTTATCCAAGTTAGGATACCGATTCATCTCATTAGCAAATGCTAGTGTGTCCATGTGATGTGACAGGCATTTGTTAATGACATAAGGAGGATAATTCTTTTCCCAACCAGGATCATCTTGCATAAGATCTTCCTTGTTAAAATTAATACTGTTCAAATAATCCTTAAGAGGATAACGATCATCATATGGCATAGTTAGTTAACACAAGTTCTTTACGTTCTGCTTGCTCTTTCATATAGTCACCTGTAGAACGCATACTATAAGTTAAATCAAACTCAGCAGCATACCAATCTTTAAATCGATTTCGTATAACCTGAGTACTATTATATGATATCATCTGATGGTTAGTCTGTCCATCACAATCTGCTGCAAACTTATCATGATCAAAATACTTGTGCATCTCACCCCTCTTACCATAGATAGGTATTCCAATCTCATAAGGTGGATCAAAATAAGTAAAGACATTCTTATTATCAGTTTTCAAATCTTCATAAGAAAGATTAGTTATCTTCCAGTTCTCTATCAACTTAGAATATCCTGGTAACTTCTCTATGCCTCGTAAACTGAAATTGGACTCACTGGCTTGTTTGGAGAAGGAACTCGATTCGGTAAGACCAGAGAAAGAACACTTATTAACAATATAAAAACTAACAGCACGAGTGGTGAGACTGGCTGAGGTATCGTTAACCAATTCCTTACAATCGTTAAAAAGTTCTTTTGCTTTTTCTGGTGTTGAGTATGCTGTTTTAAAAGTTCTGAGCCTGGTCGTAATTTCATTGCCTTCATGTTGTAGTTGTTGCCAAAAGTTAGATAGAGGTTCATACAAATCATTTACCCATATCTTCAGATGAGGATAGTGTTTTGTCATGTATAGAGCAACAGAACCACCTCCAAGAAAAGGTTCTCTATACTCATTATACATACTCATCTCTGGTAAGTATCGTGACATCTTTGTGATAGCACGTGACTTACCACCTGGATAGCGAAGAGGGGTTTTCAATGATTTCATTTTTTAGTAGTGTTGCTTCGTGTTCTGTTGTGAATTGCTATAAACTTATCACCAGCAAATGTGCCACCAAGACACACTTCAATCTCGTCACCATCTTTCCAATTAGTCTCACCATTCATTTTAGTGTGTGTCATTGCTAATTGAATTTGATCAATTACCTTTTGAGTTAATCTCATTTTTTAATAATCCCTTTAGGGGTGTGACCGTGTGCTATTCCTAGCTCATGCATTTTAGCATGCTCGTCAATAGGATCACGTAAGTCTTTCTTTCCAGGACCGAAGGTAAGGTAAATACCATACCCCATAACAAAGAATAGTAAACCTACTATGATGAATACTAGAACCATTAGTAATACCTCTTATAATCTTGACCTACTTCTACTTCGATAGTATCGAATATTCTATTTAACGATCTAGCAAACATCCTATATCCAGATCCAACATATAGTTGTCCAAATACTACAGATACTGTTGCTATACCCCAGAAGATATAATAAAATCTGGACTTAACTTGATTTCGTGCTTTAGTAATTTTGTCTGTCATAATTAAAAGAATGTTGTGACTAAGATAACTCTATTATCTTTTTTGGGTACATTGTGAGTGTGATATCCCTCAAAGATAATTATATCATCTTCTTTTGGATCGTGATAACCATCCTCACAAATAGTTTCTCCTCCAACATCTGTTAGGTATACTAACATATTAAGATGAGGATACCCATGATCCACATGAATGAATGTCGTTTCAACATTAGGATCAGGAGGAACCATGTTCACAGCCATTCTATATAAACAATTAATTCTTATATTATTGTGAGAAAATATCTCCTTAACTACCTGCAACCCATCTGAGAAATCTGGGAATGGTTGTGGAAATGGTTCATCATCATTTGGTCTTCCTAACAATGGATGTATAAAAGTCTGAGCATGACCCATCTTATCCAGATTCATCTTAGGACTATAAAACCTACTCTTAGAATCAGGATCAGTTTTATGAAAACTATCGGGTTGCTGTTTCTTATACAAGTTCCAAGTAAACTTATTTGAAAGAACCCACTCTTTCCATTTAAGATAGTGTTGTGTCTTAGGGTTCTTTAGTCTTTCAATACCATTAACACTACGTTGCTGAACAACAGGTACATCAGATGAACCAGTCCATTCAGTTCTTACATTTCCAAAGTCAATACTCATTTCTTTTTCCTTACTGGAACCTCAATTGTCCATGATGGAGATTCTAATTTAACCATCTTAAACTGTTGTCTGTTCTTCTCATAGGTAGCAGCAGGTTCATTACCAGCAGTCTCACCATAATGAGTTTCCTTTACACCCAGATATTCTAAGATGGCATCATCAATCATACAGTACAATGTATCCCATGTTAGAGTATCTCTTAATCCAGATGCAATTCTATCAATATCATTCCCATCAAGATACTCACCCTTGCATATCTTACTAGAGTAATCTCCATATTGACTTTGGAGTTTTGCTCTTGCCTCTACCAACTTGTTAAGGTTGATAGTAATCTTCACATCATCATCAATCATTTGAAATCACACTCCAACATAATTTGTGTTAAACATGCCAAAAGATTAATCTCTTGATCTACTACAAAAGCAGACTTGTATTGATACTCTGCAATGATAAGTACAGCAGCAGCAACACTTGGTCCTTCCATAATAGTAGAAAGACTATCATAGAGTTTCCTCATTATAGCAGTAGGGTCACTATCTAAATTCTGAGTAACCCACTTCTTAACATCATTAAACTTCTTATGCTTTAGATACTCTGTAAGAGAATCTATCTTAGCATCACCTAATGCTGCGAGGATTCCAGTATCAATAGAACCTGTTGAACTATATCTTTGGAGTTCGTTGAGTGTTCTTCTGAAGTCTGGGAAGTACTTTTGGACAACTGTGGCAACCACTTTGTCATTGAACCGTACTTCCTCTCTGGTAAGGATGTCTCTACACCTTTCAAAGAACTGACCTGCAAGAGCTTGTTTAGATTTTCCACGGACATTAAAATCAATTACTGTTGTTCTACTATGTAATGGTTCTATTATTTTATTCTTAAAGTTACACGTGAATATGAACCTACAGTTCTTCTGGAACTCTTCAATCGAGGCCCGTAAGAGGAGTTGTACGTCGGGTGTCGTATTGTCTGCTTCATCAATAATAAGAACTTTATGACGACTTGTAGATGTAAGAGAAACAGTACTAGCAAAGGTCTTTGCCTGATTGCGTACAGTGTCCAAGAATCTACCTTCATCAGACCCATTAATGACATAAGAATCTACCCCCAGTTCATTACATAATGCTTTAGCAATGGTTGTCTTACCCACACCAGCAGTACCAGAGAGCAAAAGATTTGGTATCTCCCCTTGCTCTATAAAGTTCTTAAAGGTGTCCTTCACATCTGTAGGAAGTATACAATCCTCAACTTTCTGAGGTCTATACTTCTCTACCCATAAAAAATCATTCATGTATTTAATACCCAAATTAATCTAACAACCATTGCTACAAATATAATATAGTAGGACCACATAATAGTCATACCAATTTTATTGTGCCTACTACCTCTGACATATGGATGGACAGCTAGATGAGGAGATCTATCCCATCCATCAACCATATAATCTTTAGTTTTAATTTGTCTCTTAGGCATTAGGTTCTAAAGCAATAAAGTATTTGATCCCATCACCTTGGAAGAGAGCAACATTAGATTTGCTTAGTGTAACATTATAATCACCAAGAAGCAACTTAAGATTCTCTACCTTAAAGCAATAACAGAAGTCATCATCTGTTGTACCAACCTGAACTGAATAACTATTCGATGTTTCATTCTTCTTATCAGTTACCCTTAGACTCATCTCTGTACCATCACCATAAAGACACAAGTCTGGTAACTGGTATACACTAGCAGCACGTTGTAACTGCTGTAAAGTACTAGACTCTAATCTAAACTTAACATCCTGAGATGGTAATTGAATTTCCCTCTCAGGTGGTTGGGTAATGATATCAGGATCAGCATAAAAGAATCTGGTCTTAGACCTACCCTTAGTGTCACTCACAGTGACATAATTATCCTTTGATGTATCAATAGTTGGTGATTCAAATAATGAAAGACCACCTAGAAAAACACCTAGATCATAAATTGACAATTGAGATTCAAACTGTTCTTCTATATCAGCTATAGCAAGAATGTTTTTATTGATACTCAATGTGCTCAACTTGTTACCAGGATTGATAACGATAGATTTGTTAATAGAACAAAAGTTCTTTAATACTTCAATTGTTGGTTTGGATAATACAGTCATTTACTTGTCATAATCAACGGAGAAAGGGGTGGATGTAGACTGGAGAGCATTTGCTGCAGCAGTCTTATCGTTAAAGTGTAGAAGGAGTACAGCGTAATGGATAATCTTAATGATGTCCTTACGTGCTGTACCCTTTCTATCATACCTTGAGGCATATTTCAATATGTTAGACCTACAGAATGCCTCTGCGTCACCTACTGAATCAATCAAGTCCAATGTCTGAACATTGTTTGAGGAGTAGTGACCCCTGTAAGTTTGACTAATATAGTCTGAGACCTCTTTCAAGATCTCATTTTCATTGTACTTCATAAACCTTTTCTAGACTTGTTCTGAATAATAATCCGATCATTTGCATGATCGGGTATAAATTCTAACACATCATCATGTGGCCACATCATTTCCTCATACAAAGCGTTGAGGCGGTCCATGTCTTCCCAGAGATCATTGACATGATATGAGTCATCACCCCAATGATGTTCTTCTGGTTCTAGATCTCCGTGCATTAAATTTCTCCTTCGGTAGTTTCTTCACCAGCATCAACTTTAGTGTAAAGATCTAAGAATGATTGTTTAGTATCATCATCAAATCTGTTTACACAATTAGTGATAGCAACAAGGCGGTCACCAAATATGCTGTATGCTTGTGCGATATGTACAAGACGACGTGTTGTGATAACTTCATCCACTCCTCCATCGAAGAATGTTTTCCTTATCACTCCTGCCCATTTTACCAGATTTTCAGAAAATTGCAAGTCGCAACCAATATTCTTTAGAATCTTTTGTTCAATAACAGGTGATGGATAATCCTGTTCAAAGGTTACTGGGAATCTTTCAAGGAAGGCTTCGTTGAGCACGTTAGTTCCAACAAATCTTCCGTCGTCTGAACCTTTACCTTTAGTATTTGCGGTGGCAATAACTGTGAACCCTGGTGCTGGTTTGACGTATCTTCCAGTCTTTTTAAGGAAAATTCCTTTACCTTCAAGGACGGATTGGAGACAGAGAATCTTGTTTGAGGCAAGGTCGATTTCGTCAAGGAGCAAGACAGCCCCTCTGTTGAGAGCTTCAACAACTGGTCCGTTGTGCCAAACGGTGTCACCGTTAACAAGCCTGAAGCCGCCAATGAGATCATCTTCATCTGTTTCTATAGTAATATTAACACGTATCAATTCTCTATTTAGTTGAGCACATGCCTGTTCTACTCCTAATGTTTTACCGTTACCACTAAGGCCAGTAATAAAAACAGGGTAAAACTGTCTAGAACCAACAACTTTTTTAAGAGCTTTCGCATTGCCGAAGGGTACATAGTTCGGATCATTTTCTGGAACATAGGAAACTTTTACAACAGGTTCTGCAGCAGGTGCTTTATATGCTTTCTCAATATCTAAAGCAGTCAAGTCCCAAGTACCTCTACCCTTCTTATATGCTTTAAGTCTTTTATTAACAGTAGGATAAGACAATTTAAGTTTGTTGCCTGCTGCTCTCAAGTCGATAGTATCAACTTTAGCATTAGCTCCATGCTTGTCCTTAAGAAAGGAAATAATTTGTTCAGTAGTAACTTCTGATTTGATTGGCATAATGACTCTTTGTTTCTATATGCTTATTATAACAGAATTGAACTTCAAATCAATGTCCTATGGACACTTAATTAACTGTCCATATTCTCTTCAACTGTCTCACATCAGACACACCAAACAAGGATTTACATTTCTGTTCAGCATCTTGTCTTAGATTAGATGAACAAAGAAATTCTACTTTAGTTAACCTATTAGATTCTAATAGAATGTACGCTTCCCATTTAATCGGTTCCATATTTTATATCGTCAGATGATGGTTTATCGAATAATACTTTATCTATATAATCATTTGTCCAATCTTTATCGAACCATCTTTCTAAAATGCCACGAGTCTTATCATTCTTTCTTTGCTGATCACAATAATAAATCTGATCATCGTACCTAAGCATTGCTGCACACCAGTCTGGATCTCTTGTAGCCTTCTGATGCAACCTACAATATATACCAAGATAATTTAAAACAAGACAGTAGAAGTTTGCCATATCTATATCCTTAGTAAGACGCATGAACTTACAATGAGGAGAAAATATTTCATCACCCCACAATGGAAGTGGCCTCTTCTCACCAATATTAAAATTGTTACTAACTTCTCTTATCTCATCCCATTCATTAAAACCTCGTACAGGAGATATATCAACGATAGCAGCAGTGATTACCTTCTCTGTGGCAACGATGTCACATCCAAAGATAGGAAGATTGTAATTTGGATCAGGAAAGAATACTGAATGTAGTATCTTCATTCCCTTCAATTCTGCTAATTCTAAATGTATCTTCCTGAGACCAGGTGCAGTATACATTGTATTTTTAATAGACAAATCATCTTTCTTTACTTCTGGTATAGGACACTCTAATGGTTTAACACCCTCAATGTCTTGCATAGTAAATGAAAGTAAGACTGCTATGTCTTGTACTAACTCAGGCATAACTAAAAAAGAACTCCTTGATTAATTTTTCAGATTCATCTTTACCAAATTGATGTGAAAGATATCCTGAAATAGGATCTAACTTTATCATATAAGAATCAAAGTCTTTATAGACTGTTGTATCTTCTTCAGTTGGTTTTGCTTTATCTATCATTTCCTTATAGAGTGACAGATAGTATTTGAATGTTGGTAGGAATGTATCCACCCCATCCATCTCACAATACCTTACAAAGATATTATCAGAGAAGTGATTACCCTTTTCAAAGAAACGATAGGTCTCTGTTGTCTGAGGTAATGGTGGAACTTTCAATAGATAATTTTCTACTGGATGTTGGAAGTCAAATACTATGATGCATTTCTTCTTATTGAATCCCATCAAATCCATACCAAAGCAAGGAAGGTTATGTCCAGTCTTAGGATAGATTATATTGTTATGGATATCAACAGTACCATCCCATATATCAACGTGCCTAGACTTGATAAAATACTTACCAGAGTATAGGTCTGCAGTGAGATTTACTTCTCTTTTATTTTTCCAAGTTGTGTGATTGCTTTCAAATTTCAAATCGGGAAACGTATCAAATACTGCCTCCCGATATCCATCCCAAATGCTCATGCTATTTGCTCCACGAATTTGTTTAAGATAGTTTTGTTTGTCATCTTAGAACCCATGTGCTTTTTAAATGCACGTGTTAGTTCTGCTCTAGTTGCTTCTTCACCTTTCTGTTTTACTTCAAGGTCAGAAGTTCCTTCACCCATACCTTGACATGGTATAAAGAATGCTTCAGTATATCCTAGCAAAGTAGTTGCAGCAAATTTGTGCTTACTCCATTGCTTCTCCATTCTTTCAGACTCTTCATAATCTAGTATACGAAGAGATCTCTTAAGTTCATTCTTAGTACAGATACGAATACCTATCCAATTGAAATCAGTAATCTCTTTAAAGAAACTAACAATCTCTTTGGTTGTTAAGTACGGACTTGCTTTTAATTCACGAGTGTATCCAGTTCTAGGATCTCTTAGTACATAAACTTTTGAAGGACGTAATTGTCTTGTTCTCAATTCATTATCATAGTATTCGGAATCTAGTATAGCACATAATGGATTAGATTCACCATCAGTTAAACATACAACATTAACTTTATCAACTTTCTCAACCCTCTTCATCTGTTCTACTAATTGCCTTGAGCATAAGACTGCCTCACCAAGAGGAGTTCCACCAAGAGAATATTTTTGAACATAGTTTATCCTATGATTATTCATAGCAAAGGCTTGCATGTATACATACTGCATCGATTTTTCTAATGACTTCTTATTCTGTCTTGACGAGAAGAACTCTAGAAGTTTAAATCCACTACAGAATCCTAAAACATTTGATTCTTCTTTTACAGCAGTATGGTTATCATTATTATCCCATCCATTTTGGAATCCATATACTCTAAATGGAATTTGTGCTTTCCTACAGAACCATACTAGATTGTAAGTTTGTTTAAGAGTATCTAATAATACGTGATTCATAGAACCAGACCAATCAAGATAAAATACTAATCCATGATTCTTACCTTCTGGAACTACTGTAATCCTTTTAAAGATATCATCACTCAACTTATACTTGTATAGAGACTGAGTATCAAGCACACCAGTCTTAGATGTTGCTGCTCTCTTATACTCAGCAGCAGACTTCTTCATCTCAAATTGTTTTAGAAGATAATTAACTGACTTCTGAGCATCCTTCTTATATGATTCATAGTGCTTCTCAGCATAATAAAGACTTTCATAATAGTAATCATGGAACTGCTTATCCCTACAAGACTGCCCATATAAACCAAAGTACAAATCTTCTTGTATTTCCTTATGACCAATAACTGCTTTATCAATATCTATTTTAGGAAGGTTTAAATAAACCCACTCTCTAGCATCATCATCCACTAAAGTTTCTAATGATTCTTGCAATGCTTTATCAGTAACACTCTCAGTCTCGTTAGGAGAACCATCTTGACCACCAGTCATATCATCCTCATACATAGCATCTTCTAATTCATCAAGTCTATCTTCAATTGACTTTTGATTATTAGGTCTTTGATCTTCACCTTCACCTTGCCCATCTTCATTATTCTCAGAATCAATCTCTTGCTCTATCTCATTACCAGCAACAGGATTATTCCAATCAATATCAATCTGTTCAGGTATCTCTACTTCTTTCTTCTGTTGCTTCTTCTCTGCCCACTCATATAATTCGTTAGAGAGTTGCAAAACATCCTCAAATGTTTTTGTAGTTGCTACACGACGAACCCAGACTTTCTCTTCTTCAGTAAACTCTATCTCATTGTTACCTTTAAAGAATAGATTAATACGATCAATAAATGCTAGTTCTGATATCTCCTCATCTGCTACACCAAAGAAATCCTTATGCCATAGTTCCCTATACCCTTCAAAGAATGACTTCTTAAGACCAGGATATGTTTGCTTCATCATACGCTCAATACGAGCATCTTCTATAACGTTAACAAATCCCTTGGGAGCATCAATAGGAATGTTGGGGGTATATAAAGCATGTCCAACCTCATGTCCAACTAGTAGATCATAGATTGTACCAGATGCATCTTTCCAAATAGGTAGTGTTAAAACACGGCTATTGACATCAAAGGATGCAGTTTGTACTTGACGATGCTCTACTGTAAGGTTCTCTGTTGCTAGTAGCTTTGCGAGGATCCCTTTAACTTCTGCGTTGATGGTCATAATCTCTCCTGTATGCATCTAGTATAGCAAAGTCTTTGGATATAGGAGGTGACAAAGTGACAGTTTTCTGACTGTCACCCCAGTGTCTTATAACCCCTGCAGTAATAAAACAGTTAGTGACGAGATAAGATACGAAAATAATAGAACGTACCAGAACAATGTAGTTGTCGTAGGGTTCAGTTTTTTCGTCAGAAAAGCTACCCAACGCATACTTCCATATCCTCCATGCTTTAATCATTCAAATAAATGGTGTTTTGATGTGCCAGCATTGTCATTAGATATATTTCCAATGCCAGTCTCTTCAGTCTCTTCTAAAGTATATTCCCAATCTTCTATTACAGTATTTGACAACAACAAATCACTGAGTTTAAATAACTCTTTCTCTGCTGTTTCATAGTCTTCTGCATCAAACCATAAATCAATACACTTACCAATCCTCAACAAATGAGGTTCAAGTTGAGGGGCAACCCTTTTAGTATTATTCATTACTGCATTACCAGCAGCATCCGATACTGAGCCTCTCAACCTAACATTAACTAGTGCTTTAAATCTCATTAGCAGTCACATAGGTTAGGGTGTTCACCTGTTGCACACCATGCTGCTGGATCTGCTACCTGATTACATTCGTATTCATCTGGAACACCTGGCCAAGACCAATCTATTGCTCCCATACCACCTGAAGGATCGCATCCTGCTAGTAATGGTACTACTGATAAGATTAAAATCTCTTTGCGGATGTTTCCAATTAGTTTTTTCATTCTTCTTCAATTAGTTTTGAGAAATCGTTTACTTTTTCAAATCTAAGACAACGCTTAAACTTGTCAATTAGTATATCACCTTTGTGTGATATAACAAATAGATTAGTTCCACCTCCTAACTTTAAAAGTATAGAAAGTAATTCACTAGTTGCAGATGCATCCAATGAACTATCAAATACTTCATCAAGTATAAGAAGATTAGTGGCAGCAGAATTTTTCATCTTTGCAACTTCCCTCCATGTAAAGAGGAGTGCTAGATCTATCTTCTGCTTCTCACCTTCAGAGAAAGATGCATAACTAAATTCATCTCTAAATCTACTCTTAATTACTTCGTTAAATTCTTCGTCGAGTGTAAAGTTAACAAAGAAATCCATTACATTCAAATATTTATTGATCAGGTTATTAAATATTGGAATGTATTTTTTAATGACTTGTTTCTTAATACCAGAATCTTTTAATAGAGTTGATACTACTTGATACTCATCAATTGTTTTATTTGATGCAGCACAATCATCCTCTATCATTTTAAGTTCATTACTCAATCTATCTAAAATTTTATTCTCTTCATCAACTTTAGGATTTTCTACTTCCTTCTCATTATCAATATCTACATTTTCTTTTTTCAATCTAGTAACATCTCTATCAATAGATGATATCTCACTTCGTATCTCATGCATCTCTTCGCACATTTTCTCTATCTTATTAATAACAATAAGAACTTCATCAATACCAGACTCAAGTTCTTCTGCATCCTTAGTTAATACAGATCCACTTGAGGATAATGAATTCATCCTAGTTGCTTTAAAATCATCACTAATTATCTGAGTGCAAGTAGGACACTTATCATTGGTTTCGAGGAAAGTAATTTCTTTAGTAAGTCTCCTTAATTCAGTTTTATTTTCAGTTTGTTTATCACGCAATCCCTGTAGCGACGTTCTATATGTTTCTATTTCACCACAACCCTTCTCTAATTTAATTAACTTCTTTGTTTTACTTTTCTTTTTAGTTTCTTTTTCTTTTATTTTACTTTCATTTAAATTATATTTCTCTTCAATTTCTTTCTGTCTAGATACGTTAACTTCTTTTAAAGAATTAATTAATCTTTCCTGTGATATAACTCTCTCTTCTGCAATATTTTTTAAATAAATAGTCTCCTTGTTTCTAGTCAATTGATTACGAACTCTATCTTTAAGAAGATTATTCATGTATGAGAAGATCTTGATATCGAGTAGATCTTCAATAACTTCTCTCCTGACACTTGCTCCCAATTGCATGAAGGGTACAAATGTGGATGAACCAAGTATGACGACTTGGGTAAAACTTTTGTAGTTAAGTTTGAGTATGGTTTGTTCCAAATACTTCTGCGTGTCTTTAGCTGCAGCATCTTGGTCAACCATTTTGTTATTTTTATAAACCTCAAAGAGATTGGGTTTTGCACCTCGGAAAACTCTGTATTCATCTTTACCTATAGAAAAACATACTTCAACTTTTAAACCTTTTTCATTAATGCTATTTACTAATTGACCTCTATTAATTTTCCTGAATGGTTTATTGAATAATCCAAAACATAAAACATCCAACATAGTACTCTTACCAGCACCATTAGTACCAACAATTAAAGTAGAAGCAGATTCATTAAGTTGAATTTCAGTCCACTGATCACCAGTTGAAAGAAAATTCTTCCAACGGAGAGTTTCAAATACAATCATTCCGATTTTGTTGGCGGTAAGATGAGGTCGTTTTTAGTGACAATAGAATAAGCATAACCAAACTTGTCACAATTAATGGCAACAGAATCTACATCTATTTCCATTAACTCTAAATGTCTTTTGTAATCTATAGCTTTTAACTGTTCAAGATATCTAAAGGCATCATCTTCTTCCTCAAACATATGAACGGTTTTAACATTCTCTTTGTTTGGTAAAGCGTATACACCACCAGTATCTTTTTCAGTTAAAATAAACATCAGAGTTCTGCTGCTTCCATGTATAGAGATCTCATGATCCCTTTGACATTATTCTTATCAACCTTAATATCTATTCCATCTATGTAGTTATCTAACAGAGTCATAGTGTCTTCAGTCTCTACAACTGTATCACCATTCTCTAGATCAACACTAAGATCTTCAATGATTTTAAGATCGGCAAGACCAATATCCTGAAGTTGTTTAACTTTATAATCAAACTTAGAATAATCACCCTTGTCTTCTACTATGAGTTTGACATAGGTTCCTTTTAATTCCTCTTCATTTGGTATAGCAACACCGTTATTATAATACAACTTATGAAAAGTGTCAAAGGGATTTCTGTAAAAAGTTGTCTTATGAGTATCAGTATCTAAAACATGGAACCCTCTCTTCTGTGCATAATCATTCCAATATAACTGATAGGGATTTCCAAGATAATAACAATTATCTTTATTGGATTTGGTATGATAGTGTCCAGAGAATACTTTATCAAATTTTCTAAACAAACTCATATCAGTACCATGATCCATCACATGACCTGGATGAGCTTCAAAGCCGTTAAGCTCAAGATGGCCCATACAGATAGGTGCAGTACTCTCTGTGATGCTTCGTAAGGTTCTGTCATAGTTCTCATCACATATCCAAGGAAGAAATAATATATCAGTACCGTCATAACTACGGGTGGTAGGTTCGGTGATAACATCTATATCATATCCTCCTAGTAACTCATCTGGTGAGTTAATTCTTAATGTGTTCTTATAATATATGTCATGATTGCCAACCAAAGCAGTCATCTTACAACCCAATTCTTTAATAGGGTCAAACCACATCTCCTTCGCTGCTTCCAGAGACATATAGTTAATAGATCTACGTTTATCAAACGTATCTCCTAAATTTATTATATCTTTAATACCTGATGCTTTAATAAAAGGTATAACAATCTTACTATAAAACTTTCTATAGTGATCAATGAAATGTTGATTGTCATTCCTAACACCAAAGTGTTGATCTGTTATCAGTAAGACCTTCATCGTTTGGTGTTCATTTCTACACGATTCTTAATTTGATTATAGTCTGCATTAGTATCACCGTCAACTGAGAACACATGATCATATCCAGACTTCTCTAAAATTTTATCTTTGATATCCATCTGACGTTTCTCTTTAGCAATACGACGTAGAAATGCATAATACACTATCTGTGTAAAATATGCAAATGGATTTTTACTTTTTGCTGGATCGAAATTATCTATGTACTGTATACAATTTTCTATTCCATCACAAACCATATCATCTTTATACATGTAGTTAATAAAGTTTGGTCTATATGACAAGTGAGTTGCAATCTTTAGAAAGCAACCCCCAATATAATTATTAACACGAGGTTTTGGTAATCCATTCTCCTCTGCGTGTTTGACCTTTTCTTTATACTTTACTATGGCGGCTAGAAAATCTGCATTATTAACATAATGTTCTTTCTTTTTTGTTGTTCGCCTCATATGGTTTTCCTCATATGAATATATTATATCACTAAAGTGACAGAGTGACAAGCTTGACAAACTCATCAATTGTGTGTAGGATAACCATGTTAAGGGTTCAGGGGAACAGTTTAGCCTTTATATAATTTTTCAAAGACCTTTCTAGCATCATTAATACTACCAATATAACCTTGAGTATTATCTAAATTTGTTTCTCTTCGTGCCGTCCGTTCGTCTTTTTTATGTGGTGGTTCTTCATTAGCTAAAAATGCTTCGTACATATATACAATTTCTTTTGACATAGATGCAACACTTAATACATCTTTTTCTCTAACAATAAAAAAATCTTCATCAGACATCTGCATCCATTTATGAAATCCCATACCTCGCAACACTTTTCCTTTACCCATATCTTGATTAATAACTTGTATGCATACAGGATCTTGAAGGAAACATAATGTTTCTTCTCTGTCTTCTGTTAACACCGCTTTAGCAAGCACTTCCTCTCCACTAACGAGTTTAAAAACTCCGTGAAATTCGTCGTCATGTTTAGCGTAATTAATCATAAGATTTAAGTTTAATCTCTACTATTTCATAATTAAAATCTTCTTGTTTGTATATTTTTAATCTCTCAAAAAGATGAAGGAGAGTATAGTTCTTTCCATTATCTCTACTAATATCGTCAGCAACATCATATAAAGTTGCTATTTCTTTTCCCCTAGACTGTCGAAGTACCCTCCCGATAGACTGGAGGTTACGGACTCTGGACTTGCTTGGGGAGGCGAAGACGAGGTTGTGCAACCGCTTAATGTTAATCCCAGTACTGAAAGTGCCATAACTGGCGACAATAATTTGATCATCTTCATTTTCAACTAATCTCCTAATATGTTCTCGGTCATCGACATCCACTCCACCATAAACTAAATGTACTGGTCTGTCGGTATGACTATTTATCATCTCATACAAAGGCAAACCGTGCTTCTCTACATAGTTGAATAGTACCAATGTATTTCCTTTTAAGTCACATGCTAAGTTACGAATAAATTTATTACGTTGTTCATGTTCACATAGGTATTCCATTTCATCTTGATAACCCTCAAAGATTTGATCTTGATGTTTAAGTAAAAGAACTTTTACTTTTAACTTAGCAACATGTCCTCTTTTCATTAACTCAGATGTCTTAGTAACCTTTGAGCATTTACCAAACACACCTTCCAATACTAATTGATTACATTCAGTTCCATCTAACGTACCAGTAAATCCAATACGATATTTACATCCATGCATCTTTGACATTATATTAGTCAAAGACTTAGCTTTAAATAGATGAGCCTCATCACCAATTACAACATCAAATCTATCAAAAAACTTTCGTGGTTCCTTATATAAGGACTGCCAAGTTGATATAACTACATCATGGTCTGTATATTTTTCTTCACCAGCATAGATTTTATGACAGTGGTACTCAGTGTTCCAACCGTACTCTGTAAAATCTTTATACATTTGCTCGACAAGAGATGTAGTTGGTACTATAATAAGTACATTCCGTTTAACATTCACATGAAACCGAACCAATGAATAAATCATCAGAGATTTACCGCTTGCCGTTGGGCTTACTAGGAGTCTTCTGTTGTATCTTAGGGACTCGTATATTGCTGCGTATTGGTAGTCACGAGCCTTTACAGGAAGCCCCAGTGATCGAACAAATTGAACTACAGACTGAGGAGTTACTAAATCATTCTGATCCTTGGGATGCCCAAAGTGTTCACTTTCCAAAAACTGATAACGATATCCCTTTTCCTTTGCCCAGTCAGTTAGATAATCTACTAAACCGCAATAGATCTCTCCAGTAGCAGGTGAGTATAATCTTACTTTACCATCCCATCCTTTGTATCTCCTCGTCTTCTGCATATACTTTGCAGAGGGGATATCAAAGGTAAAAAATTCTGCAGCCTCTTTGTGGAGATGAGGCTCTGCTTGTACTTTTAAATAAACTTCGTTCTTCTTTTGAATAACGAGATCTGCCATGATTTACATTCCACTTTGAAATCTCTCCCACTCAATAGCATTTTTAATTTGGTAGTTGCGACTATTAATTTGACGCAACACACCATCAAGAAAGAAGATCGTTTGTTCTATATAGTCGATCTTCAGTTGTAGCTTTCTGACCTCATCATCAGCAGCAATAAACATTTTAATCTCATCGTTTGTAGTAAGTTTCAAATCAAACGGTGCAGTTTTATATACACTTGTTGATGATTTACCTTTATAGTATACCCACTTATCTCTAACTAACATCCTCATTTCAGACTCCCTATCTTTTTTCATTAGAGAGAATGTATTAAAAAACTCCATATAACGCATATGGAGTTGAGGTATCCTCACGGATTCTTCACCGTACTTATCAGGATCTATGACACTATCAGTCTTCCACATATCCTGAAGATTTTCTAAATTCATTATATACCTTGGTCTTTAGTTTTCTCAAAGAATTCTTTCATTGATGATGAAACATCAGGTGGATCTGGATAACCATAGTTATTCCTCTTCATCCATTTCTGTCTCAATGCATTCATCATCCATGACTGAGCAAGACTCTTAGGACCATTCTCCAATAGATCTAGTTCATACTTACTAGTAGTGTAAGCTTTCTGTTCCTCTCTCCAATTGGAATCATCCCATTCGGTGATCGGTTTTTTTCTTGGGTGATCTCCTTTTCTCAATCCCATTGGCTCTACCTCCCATACCACAATATGTATAGACCTTAGTACCCTAGCACAAATTTAAAAATTTTGCAACTACCTTAATTTCTGAGAGTTGATTTCTCTGATCTGATACAGAGTATACTTGAAAGTTGCAGTTGCTGTAACATAATCATTATCCGTACCAGTCACATCAAATGGTAGTGTAGTTAATGATACTGGAAATAGATCTTCAAACACTACATCAAAATTAACTAAGTTATTATTGTTTAAAACCTGTAGAGTACCATCAGAATACTTTGGATTATTAAGTCCTTTAATAGCACGAGTATCATTTAAATATTGGTTCTCCCATTTCACTCTTTCATTATGACCTTCTGGAACACCTAATGCTCTTATCCAATTATGGATTTCCATATAATTTCTAAGATCTTCATCAACTATAAAATCAATACTCAATTCACCGAAAGTTATATTACCTTCTAATGGTATAGGAGCTAAACCTCTAGTTGGAATATTGACCTCCCCCAATGTCATAGGTGGTATCTCTGCTTTCTGACATAAGAAAGAAACCTTCCTTGCCTTTTCCAATATGAAAACAAATCCAATTGGAGATAAGAAATTCTTATTAGTTAATTGATCCTGATACCAGTTAGCCATTTATAGCAAGGTTATTTTAAATATTTATCCATCTTAAGACCAGTAACCTTACCCAAATCACCTCTATTAGTTTTGCATATTAAATCTGCTACCTTTGGTAAGTATACACACCAGAAGTCATAGTCATTAAATTCTTTATGATCCCTATCAATTATATCACGTACCATTTGATCAGCAGATCTTACACTTATAGATCTATGGAAGAAATTTATTTTATCAGCTAAGGTTTCAACAGCAAATGATTTACTAATAACAAAATCGTTACCAATAATTTCTTCATCATTAACATCTTTGCTAAACTTACCTATGTACATTACACACTCCTTCAGGATCCCAACAATCAGGACAATCCATTTCCTGTTCATAATTATGAAGTTTGTGGATCACAGCATCATACTTTGATGCGAGATCTTTATCCTGTGATCTTACAATACTTCTATAGTATTCACATGCATGAACTATACGTTGTATTTCCTTTTCATGAAACTGCATAATGTTATCCCTGCCATATCATATCGGGCATTACTTGTTGCCCAGGTCTATTTACAATCAATAATATAAAGTATCCTACAAACCATATTATATTAAACAACCATGCTTGTCTCCAAAAATATTTTCTTACTGCCATAGATCTAAGAATCTCAGGTGCTTTATCTTGTGACCTGAATATCTGCTCAATGATAAATGCAATAATTGTTGCTATCACTAGGGGATAGAATACAAAGTTTGCAAAAGACATTATTGAGATTAAGAATATCATAATGTTGAAAAGGGTTACAGACTATTTAGAAGTAATTGAAATTAATTAATACTCGTCTTTTAGCATCTGTACATGTAGTACCAGAGTGTTTAAGATTTACTGGGAATATAATTATACGGTTCTCTACACTTTGAACTTCAGTACCATCTTCAAATACGGTTAACCCATTATTACTATTAACATAAAAGATTGCTGTTAATGAATCATCCCAAGGAAAATCTACATGATAACCATGCTGTATTCTTTCAATCGATCTAGGTTTCAAGTTACCTTTAATTCTTAATATGGATCTTACACCCAACTTTTCTAGAATAGGTGAGAGGATATTAAAATATGGAGTATCTTTTATAACTGGGGGTTGATAGAATGGATGATATAATTGCCAGTTATCTAATGGGTCGCAATTAGAATCTTCATCAGGAACTACCCTTGGTCCCCAATACCAAGGAAAATCATCATCAAGCATCGCTTCTTGTAAATGACCTAATTCATGATGTGATAAAAAATTATCAATTATCTTAGGCTTCATAACATATACCAAGTATATTATATAGACACAAAAAAAGAGACCCCCAGAGGAGTCTCTTTGAAATATGTATCCGAAGAATTACATTAGGTTTGCAACTTGTACACGTCTGTAGTACTTGTTGGTATTCGCTGTAAGAGCACCAGAACCTTGTGTAAGACCTTGAGCAAATGGGTTAGAAACCATTCCGTAACGAGTCTTAAAGCCAATTTTTGGTTGGAAGGTGTTAGGATTAATTGCTCTGACCTGCTGTAGAGGTACATATGGGCAATAGAATAATCCAGCGTCATAAGGAGAAGAACCTTTGTAACCAGCAACGTAGAAGTGCTTATCAGCAACGTTAGCAGAGTAAGGATCAACATAAACCTTGATCTTACCGTTAAGAGTACCAACAAGTGTGCTTGCAGTATCATCAACACCAGTAAGAGCGTTGTTGCCATTAAGAGCAGGGGTGTAATCAAGAACACCAGCCATTCCTAGAGCAGAAGCAACGTCTGCAGAGCAGATCAAAATGTTGCCCTTTCCACGACGAGTTTGCTGACCGATAGCGTTAGCATCTCTTTCGATTTGGAAAAGTAGTCCCTTGAACTTCTCAACTGACCATCTACCATTGGAGTCAACGTCTAGGTCAAATATACCAGCATCAGCAGTATTGTTCTGAGCACCTTCTACAGCATTAACGTAGATAGTACGAACAACTTCTCTGTTGATTTCAGCAAGTATCTCTGTTGAGAGAATGTTTGATAACTCTTGCTCGGCATCTAGACCATGAATTGCTTTCAAGTCTTGAGCTAGTTCGATTGAGTACTCAGCCTTTAAAGCACGTGACTTCGCAGTAACTGTTACCTTCTCGATTGAGAAACCCATTTCTCTGAATGCTGTAGCAGCAGCAGAGTCATCCAATGCTTCAGCAGTGGTTGTTGCCATGCCTTGAGCATCACCTGTTAACTCGTAAGTTCCTGGTGAAGAGTCATTAAGAACGGAAGGGTTGTTTCCTTGAGCGTCGTTAGTTGCATCAGAAGCATTAGGATCATAGTCAGCAAGACGATTACCTGGGCCACCTGAGAAACCAGCGTTAGGCTCATTGAAGAATGCTTCTCTGTATGCTGCATCCGTAGCATCTCTCTCTGTACCGTAGTTGGTTCTCATCGCAAAGATAAGTCCTGTTGGACCTGTCATTGGCTGAACACCAGCAATGTCATAAGCAATTAGCTTAGGCATTGAACGACGGATAAGGGAGATAAGAACTGGGTCGAAACCAGCAACAGGACCTGTTGCAGTAGCATCAGCACCATATCCACCTGTACCTACAGTTTGAAGAGTCTCGTTAAGTATTTGACCTTCTTCAATCTGTGCTTTCTCTTGGTTTTCAAGAAGTTGGGCTACAACGCCTTTCTTATAAGTATCCTCGATCTCTGGAAGAGCATCGTGATTAAGAACAGGGGCCCACTTTTCTTGGAGGTTTTTAATGTTAGACATTAGTTTTAATTTCCTTAAAGTGATTTATTATTTGGACCAACGTGATAGAGCATCAACGTACTTAGACATTGTGCCACTCTCGTTGTTTTCTACCAAAGGTGCAGATGCTTCTTCGGTGGGTTCAACTACAGTTTCTGCAGTCTCAGCCTTCCTAGTGAAGTATGATTCCTTGATAGTTTCGACTTTCTTTTTAAAGTCTGATTCATTTTCAAACTCAACCCCTTCTGCCAATGAAACAAGCTTCTCCTTTTGAGTTTCAGCAAGTCCAGTAGCACATTCGTTCACGATTTCCATTCTAGTATAATCACCAATCCTCTTATTCAATGAGACATTAGTGTCGATTTGTTCGTTGAGCTTTTTCTCCATTTCATTTATCTCTTCAGCCATACCGTCAAGTAGGTTGAATTTTTCTTCGGGTACAGTAAAGTTCTGTTCCACGAATAGCTTTTTGAGCCCTTCAGTAAATGATTCTGCCATCTCCACTCTGATACCATGCTCAACAGCAAGTGAGTTTTCCTCTAACCATTGCTTTGCAGCATAAGAGATGTAGTCATCAACCTTCTCGGCCAATTCTGTTTTAACCTTTTCGACTTCTTCAGTCAAGGCAGATTCATAAGCCTCTTGAAGAGTTTTAGTCTCTTCGTTTACTCTTTGAGTAACAACTGCCTCAAAGATTGTCTTCGCTTTTACTCGGAAGTCTTCTGAGAGTTCTTCACCAGCGACAAGAGCGTCAACATCTTCACTAAAGTCGTACTTGGCTTCTTCAGTGTTTGGCTCTTCTTGGATTGTTTCCCCATCTTTTTCTTCCGAATCGAAGATTTTACCAGACAAACCAGCACTTACGTTACCAGTACCTGCGTCTGAAGGTTTAGTCTTAATTGACTTATCTCCCTCAACAGAAGTAGATCCAGCAGCAGATGCACCAAGGTTCTTCGTACCCTTAGCACCTTCCTCTGATTTACTATCAGTACCACCAATAGCATTGAAATTACCCCCAGAAGTATCGATCTTTTCTCCTGCGGTTGCGCCTTTCTTGATTGCTGTAGAACCAGTAGCTGCGTCTTCGGTCACTTTCTCCATTGAATCTAGCTCTTTAGTAGAGGTCTCAGACATTTGTTTAAACTCCGTCGTATTAGCGTTTGTCTATGTTTATTTATAAATTACAAACTTCTTAAAAACTTATCAAATGCGGAAACCTTCCGTTCTTGAATGTTTATAAGGGTTGCTTGATCAATTTCTTGCTTAATTTCGGCAACAGCAGACTCTTTTAGTATGCCATTATCCCAAACCCATTCTTTTCCTTCCATAATTCCATCAACAAAAGCATCTGGTGCTGATGGATCTGCTACTATGTCAGCAGCAGTTGCAAGCATAAAGTCATCTTGTACTATATTAGTGTTACCTTCTTTACGAAGAGAACCCATACCACGAGATGAAACTCCAAGTCTTACACCTTCATCAAGAAGGTTCTTGGCAATGTTGCCCATAGGTGTATCAAGAATCTTTGCACGTCCGATAAAATTATTACCTTCTGCTTTAAGAGACTGTATCTTATGAGAAACTTTATCCAGATTGATGGAAGGTCCATCTGGATGTCCTAACTCACCGAGAGCACGACCCTTACGGATATAACTCTCATCATATTTAGCAACTTCTCTTTCGAGAGTTTTGAATGGATACTTGCGACCATTCTTATTTTCTATCTCAGACTGTAGAAAAACTCCTTCAATAAAGTGTGACCTTTTACCTTCCTTCTCTTCAGAAAGAAAGTTAACTTCGGTTATTTCTTCAGCTATTAGTCTCATCTTTTGGTTCCTCTATAGGTTCGATAGAATCTACCACTGCAGTATTTGGTGGTAGTGGATCAGGAACTGCTTCTGGTTCTTGCTCTTGTTGAGCAAGTTCACCTGCGGTAGGTGCTAACTCAGGAGGTTCTTGATCATCATAAACTTTGTCAGCAATATCATCTGCAGCTTCTTGTCCTGTATCACCAAGGTCGAAACCCCAGTCTTTCGCAAATTCAAGCTTCTTTGCTTGAATAGCATCATAGGTAGCTGCACTCAAAGCATCGTTAGTAGTATCAATTGCCTTTGATTTTTCATCGGCAAAGATGCTATTTACAATAGATTGTGCTATTTCACTAGGCATAATAACTCCACTTTCTTATTTATTTAGTTAAAATTCACCTTTGCGCTGATCGGCAGGGGTGACTACGGAAGATGTATCGGGTGCAAGATTACCATCTGGTCCTGCTGGTGCACCACCTGCAGCTGGATCTCCACCTTGCATCATCTCCAATTCCATTGCAGGATCAGCGATTAGACCATCTGCCATTTCTTGTTCAATCTGTTTATCGATTTCCTTAATCTCAATGTCAGTCTGTTTAAGTACTTGACGACGAACGTAATCAATAGAGAAGTACTTACCAACATAAGGATCTATTTGGTTAACTTCATTCATTCTTTCATTGCGGATTTCTATCTCTTTTAATTCTGTGAAATAGTTATCAGCAATATAATCGAATTGAATGTGCTCTTTCATCTCTTCCCATTCTTCAATGGAAACAATACCCTTTAAAACTAATTGTGTTTTAAGAAGGTCTATGAATAACTCACCAAATCTCTTACGCAATCTTGCGACAAACTTCTGGAACTTAACCTCATCTCTTGTGATCTCAGCAGCACGACCAATGTTAAATGTAGTCTCTGTCTCTAATCTTGAGTTAGGAACGTTCAGTGATTTGTATAGTTTCTTCTGGAAGTACTTAACGTCTTCTAGTTCTCCAAGGTTCTGACCACCAGGTAATGTAGTAATTTCAGTTCCTCTTCCACCTTCTCTTCTAGGTAACCAGAAGTCTTCCAACATGGACATGAACTTCTTGTCATCCTTGATCTCACCAGTGTTTGCATCGTATACAAGTTTGTTCCTGTAACGACCCATTACTTCACGTAAGTATTGTTCCGCTTTATTCTTAGGAAGGTTACCTACATCGATATAGAAAATTCTTCTTTCTGGTGCTCTTGATAATCTGTAGATAACAAGAGAGTCTTCAATCATTCTTAATTGATTGACTGCCTTAATTGCTTTATGTAAGTGAGACAAGACCATGTTCTTGTTAAGGTCTTGAATACCAGAGTGACAATATGTCACGGAATCAGGAGCAATCCTCATACCTTGGTTGGTACTATTCTTCAATCCTTTTGGATTATATAAGAAATAGGATGCTGATTTCTGTGTAAGTTGGGTATTAAGATCAACACCTCTTAACTCACCAGGTTTCTTTTCCTCATACTCAGTAACTTTACGAATCTTACGTGGGTCGATATATCTAAGTTCGATCATTCCACCTCTAGGGTTTTTAGGATCGATTACCTTATGATAAAAAAGTCTCCCATCAACATACCATCGACGGAAGATTTCGTAAGATCTATTATCAAAATCAAGAAGACGTAGGATTTCATCGAACTCCTCACGAATTAACTTCTTAATTTTTTCTGATTGCTTTAGATTTGATAGCTCTACTGCTATAGGAACATCATCAAAATTACCACAGATAGTCTCGTTAACTACATCATCAACTGCACTATCACATTCTGGTTGTAAAACCATCTCTCTATAACGAGTGATGAGTTCATAATCATTCCGAACCGTACCATCAAAATCAACAGAATAACCATAGTAACCACCGCCTACGATAGGTTGTGATCCATCTAGACTATCCTTTTGAACAAAAGAAGGCCCCTTGGGAACCTTCTTTGCCCTCTCTAAACTAAATCCAAAGAGTTGCGACATTATTTAAAACTTATTGTTCCTTCTACTATTTAGACGAGTTTCAAAACCCTAGTCATCTAGAGCTACAGGTTCCCAGTATTGGACTTGTAGTTCTACTGTAAACTCTTCAATAGCATCGTTGTTACCGAAGTCTAAATCTATAGCAGCAAGGTTACTTGGGAAAGCATTCACAAACTTATACTTTCTAATTCCTTTATGACCTGATGTACCACCATCACCTGATCCACCATCACTCCTAGCATCTCTTGCTAATTGAGTTACATACATATCAGCAAAATAATTTAATTTGTCAGCACTAGCATCAGCATTACTTCCAGCAGACCATGTAGTATAGTTCTCATTGTATGCCTGAATTTTTTGAAGCCAAACTTCAAAGGCATTTCTCAATACAAATCCAGTATCATTCTGTACTGTGATTGTCCATGGCTCAAATGTTCTATCTCCAGCAATCTTAAGAACACGACCTCTGAAAGGAACTTCAACAATACCTATTTGAGATGATGGTAAATTTGCTGCTCTAACTAGCAGATTACCTTGTTCTTTAAGTGATGCAGCACTTGAATTATTGTCAGTACTATTAGTACCAGTAACGAATGATGGAAAATTTAAATCAACCTGGAACAAATTAGGACGGGCAAAATCTGCACCTACCTTTGCTTTGAACTGGTCAATAGAACCTATTGCTCCCATGATAGAAAATCCTTGAATTACGTAGTCCTTTATATTTATTATTATTAATATTTTTAGACAAAAAAATAGCGGAGATTTCTCCGCTATTTTGAATCCATCTCGAACTCAGAATTATTTAGTTAGCTACTTCACCGAAACTTACTCCAGTACGTGTAGCAACAAATGTTAGAGTAATGTAATTGATTGTGCGTGTTGGCTTCACATAGATCTCTGCATAGAACTCTCCACGATCAACTGCATCTGGAGGGTTGTTAGATGCATCACACTTAACTAAGAAGTCAGTTACACCACGACGACCTTGTACATCTCTCATGTATGGCTCAACGATGTTGAGGAATAAACCTCTTTGTGCTTCATCGTTTTGCTCGAAGAGTTGTGACTTAGCAGCACCAGAGATTACTCTCTCGATTGTTAGGAACAAACGACGAACGTTAATTCTATCGAATGCACTAGCAAATGATTGTGCAGTCTTATCTCCGTAAAGGATGATTCCTTGTCCAGGGAATGCAACTATTGGATTAATCCTTGAACTGTATAGTGTGTCACGCTGAGTCTTATTAGGTGTGTATGCAAGTTTAATTGCATTTCTTATACCACCACGTTGGAAACCAGCAGGTGAGAACCAAGGTTCTGCAACTTCTGTTGTCTGTAAGCAAAGTCCAGCAATGTCTCCGTTACATGGGATATAGCGGTATACATCATTGTACTTGTCATACATGTACTTATATCCACTATCAAATGCGACATAAGAAGAACTTGGAAGTTGATCAAAGAAATCAACAATGTTTGATGTTGCAGTTGTTTTGTTTGCTACACCAACAACGTTTGCTCTACGTGGAGAAACGAATAGCATGCAATCTCTACGCTCTTCAACTATATTAACAAGTGCTGTAACCTTAGCAATAGCAGCAGCATCATCAGCACCAGAAGGACCAGTAAGGATGAAGTCGATTGTTTGTGACTCAGGGTCAGAAACTAAATCATATGCACTAGAGACATCAGAGTTACCAACTGAATAACTTGTTCCAGCAACTGTGTAATCAGCACCATCTGCTAAACGATAGTACCAAGTTGAGTTGTTCTTAGATCCAAGTGTTGTTGAACCAGCAGGATAGTCAGTAGTACCACCAGATGAACGTAGTAAGTTAAACTGACGGCCAGCAACAGTTTGTCCGAAGTTACCATCGGAAGCAGTACCAGTTGCAGCAAATCCTGTTGCTTCGTGTGATCCCCAATAAATGTAACTAGAACGCTGTTTGAGTACAGTTGGATAGTAATTAACTTCACCAACTGAAGTCTTAGCATCACTTCCTTTAGATAGACCAATAAATCTTTCAAGGACTGAACCAGCATTTCCTGTGATCTTACCGTCAATATCAACTACAAGAATATGTAATTCGTCACGGTATCCACCAGCAGCAGATGCATATCCAGAAGTACCTGGACGTGGAGCAACATTAACCCACTTAAATCCAGGAAGATATTCACGCTCTGCATACTCACCACGAACTGAAGTTACAACAACTGCAGTAGAGTTTGTATCCTGAACACTATCAGAAGCAGCAAAAGATATGCTATCTTTATCTAAACCAATATATAAACGACGCTCGATACCACTTGATGCAATTGCAGCACTATTAGTTCCCTGAGTAATTGCTTGTGTATCAGCAAGTATACCAGTAACACCACCACCAGGAAGTCCAATTTCTAATTTCTTAGTAGTTGAATCCCAAGCAAGAACATTAACAGTCTCGTTTGAACCACCAATATTAATAGTTGTTGTAGCACCAGGAGTAAATGAACCGACAAGAGTATCAACTGTTAAAACTATGCTGTACTTAAATACTTTACCAGCAGCACCAGAGGTAGCAGATAAAGCTTCGTCAGCAACAAACTCATGCTCGTTACCTGAACCAGGAGCAGGTAAAACTGCAATCTGATCAGCACCAGCGTCTGTTACAAATATTCCTATCGAGTTTCCTTTACTACCAGCAGTTCTAGCAGCGAACTCCCAGTTGTTTGCAGCATCTTCAAATGTAGATTCGTATTCATCAAGATTTTTAATAAGAGGAGCTGTTCCAGCATTAACTCCGTTCTTCAATGCAGTTGAAGAAATTCTAATTGCTTTAAGAGTACCACCATAAGCAAGATACTGTGATGCAGTAAACCAGTACTCATAGTTGTATTCGTTTGGTTCTCCGAATAATTCTACTAATCCTTTTTCTGTTGCAACATCTACTACTTCCTCAACAGGACCTAATTCAAAAGGAGCTGCTAGTACACCTACGTTTGCTGTCGAAAGGCTGGTGATGGTCGTCAGGTCTCTTTCCTGTATGACTACACCTGGCGATGATTGATTGGCTGCCATGTTTATAAACTCCGATGAATATCCCGATAGCGGTTAACTAAGATTATTTATATTTTTGAATCTTCACCTAAAGTCTAACATATGCTGAACATCTCCATATTCCGCAATCTCCCATCTCTCTCCTTGAGCATCTACAATAATATCTTCCTCTTGCCCATCATTAATAAAACCAAATGGAGCCATATCTTGTTCTATAGAATCTCTTTGATCCGCATATATTCTAGCTCTAACATCATTATCATGCATCTCCTTAAAGTACTCTTGCATAGCCATCCACGCAAACATTACCAAACACATAGCAAGGTCATCATGACATCCATCTTCTGCTTGGAATGATTGTCCTTTTTGAATGAATGTAGTTAGTTCTGCAATAGTATCGTAATCCTTAATGATTAATTTATCATCTTCTATTAACGCTTTGAGGTTAGAACAACCAACTTGTTTAACAGCAGTACTCATCTTAACACCAAGTTGTGTCTTCTTACCTGAGAACCCTTGTCCTAGTTGTTGCCCTGCTCTTCCTCTCATAGCAGCCATTAGTAGATTCTCATATTCCAAATCGTACTGAATGATATCTGCTACCTGTCCTCCAATATCATTTACCTCACATAATATGTAAGCACCATTATAGTTCTTAGCTACATCAACTATAATGTTGGGTAATATAATAGGTTTAATTTCATTATTTTTATATCTCGCAACTAAAGTATACGGTAATGTAGTTGTATCCATGACACAAAACGCAGAGTAATCCCCACCAATACCACGTGATACATCAACAGTAACAATATAATTATGCTCCTCTTTAACATCTTCATATACTGCCAAACCTCTATTTTGTTTAATAGGATCATCGTATGGCATGATCCTTAATTTACTAGGAGAGATTAAAGTATCAACTGATCCTAAGAACTCACAATCAAACTCAACTCTAAACTGTTGTTCAGAAGTATTTCTAATAGTTTGTTCTTTCCATACTTCATCCCTACCAGGAACCTGAGACCAATGAACTTCTGTAGGAATATATTCGTTTGCTTTACGCTCCGCATCATGCCAGAGTTTGTAAAACATATTCATCCCATGAGGGGTAGAAATAATAATAACTTTTGTTTTTTTACCAGAAGATATAGTAGGATACACAGAACTAAAAAACTGCTCTGCAATATGATTCGGAACGAATGCGAATTCGTCCAGAAATATAATGTTAAAGGACATGCCCCGAACAGCACTAGCAGAAGTAGAAGCAGCCAAGATCTTACTTCCGTTTTCCAACTCCAGACTCCCTTTGTTCCATCCGACAATACCCTGTTGCATCCATTTTGGGAGATTCTCATAAGAAAGTTGTAGGCGACCCAACATTTCTCTTGCAGTGGCTGCTTTGTTTGCGAGGATTGCGACATTTACATTATCATTAAAGAGTACATACCATAGTAGATATGCGGTTACAATTGTAGATTTACCAGACTGTCTAGGTAGTTTAGCAATATTAAATCTATGTTCATGAAACCTTTCTACCATGTCTTCTTGAAAGTCGTACATGGTAAAAGGTATTATACCTTCATCAAGAGATACAATTCTAATATACTCTCTTATAAAGTATACAGGATTAGTGGAGCACTTAACAAACTCCTTAACATCATCTTGACTAAAGTCATAGGCAACATTAGCCTTCTTAAGATTAGGATTACCTAGATAAATTTCTGCCTGCTTGCTCATATTCCTCTGTCGGTATTAACCAGTCAGCATATAAACGTCTGCCTGTTCTACCTTTTGAATCTATGTATGTTTGATTAAGACTCGACCAATGTCCCAAACGTTCTCCTAATCTCACGTAGAGACTCAAAATCTTTCTGTTTAGTCCCACCATCATATTCCCAAGCATAACCCTCCGTAATCATTTGTTCGTTGAGTGACAACTCTGCGTCGCCAAGGTATAGCCAACCCAAAAGCCTACCATACTTGCCGACCCCACCATGAAGCTCAGTCCTAATAACCAAGTCGTCATCACCTTCAATAGCAGATTCGAGCTTACCTTTAAGCCAGTTTGTTGCGTCGATTCCAAGTGCTTTTTCCTCTAGATCTCTAGTACGTTTCTCTGGAGTATCAACACCAGCTATACGCACTCTTTCTTTTTTATATAGATCAAAACCAAGGTCAATAGTAACGTCAATGGTATCACCATCAAGTACTTTCACTATCTCTATCACTCGAAAATTGTAGCAGCTCTTCCTGCTTGGTGGTGTCATCGCTCCCATTTGGCCAAAACTCATCGTACTTAAATATGTAGTAGATTACTATACCTACTGCAACAAGTAAGATAGCAATCATTATATTAACTGAATGTACTACTTCACTCATGATACTTTTGTGCTGGATGCTGCTTCGGCTGAATCTGGATGATCTAACAACCACTGTTTGTACTTAAATCCAGAGCCTGGTGGGTAGATATATTGTCCATTCTCATCAAACTTACCTGACTTATCTGCTATCCTCGTCTCCTTTGATGGGTATGTAGGGTAAGGTCTCTTCCCTGCTCTCATCTCATTACCTTTCCGTCTCCTCATCTGATTACCAGTCTCATGATCTTCAGGCATAGTAGGCCAAGAAGATCCTAAGATCCTTTTAATATCTTCTTTACTATATCCCTTCATATACTTCTCCTATCTCCCAACAATCAATACCTTCCTGTCTAATGAAATCCATCACATAATACTTAATATTATCAGGAACAACTAGACAGTATCCAATACCAAGATTAAATACTCTTCTCATTTCAAATTCTTCAACATTACCTTTAAGTTGAATCTTCTTAAAGATTTCTGGTACAGACCATGCATTATAATCTATATCAACCTTTAATCCTTTTGGTAAACAACGTGGTAGGTTCTCAGGAATACCACCACCTGTGATATGTGCCATACCATATATGTCATCAAACTCTCGTAACAATCTCTTTACTACTTGTACATAGATTGTAGTTGGTGTAAGTAACTCAGGATAATCAGAATAA
>VTLG01012902.1_pt1 | contig 35335 bp, 60 predicted proteins | sample 4694571 | NCBI WGS metagenome assembly VTLG01 (sample SAMN12604809, study PRJNA352737) | marine metagenome | biome: ENVO:00000447; feature: ENVO:00000209|ENVO:00000569|ENVO:01000036; material: ENVO:00002151; isolation source: viral sequences binned using virsorter ...
TATTAAAGATGAAACTATTTCTTTTGATGCACAGAACAAAGCATATATTGTTGTAAGTAATGGGGTGGTAGTAAAGCGCACTAATTCTTTTACTACTGCCCAAACTTCGTTTTTAGAACTTGCTAGTGATGACATAAAAAAAATTGAAGTAGGTAAGCATACATTAGTAGATGGAGTGGCAAGGGCCATATGAAGCGTATAGAGCGCAAAGTATTGTTTTGGTGGGTAGTAATGTTAATTGTAATGCTGTTTACTATTACTAGCGTTTGTGGTTGTAGTCAAGGATGGTCAGTTGCTAACCTAGATATCACACCATTAGACTCTATGGCTATTGCATATATTGTCATATACGATCAAGACAGCACACAGCATTGGTATGAGTCATTAATGCATAATGTAGAGCATTATTGCTACAAGCATCATATATGGGAAGATGTTAGAAAGAAGAATAGTGAGTGAGAAACCAAAGACATATCGTTCGTATGGAATTACAAAAATTGATGATAATCTGTCTTTTAATATTAACGTGCGTTGGATTTTTCAAGCTATCGTGGGCATTGCTTTCATTGTTATGGGGTACTTACGTATTGAAAATCGCCTTGCATCACTTGAGCATAGAATGGAGCTTGCTGATAGCAGGATATTAGAGCTTGTGGAACAAAATCAAATAGAAGAACAAAAAACAAGAGAAGCAATGGAAAAGCGTATATCTTTCTTTGAGCAAGAATTAAACTTAAATCCATTTAGTTGGAAAAAAAGGAAAAAGAAATAATGCCAATGCCATTTCAATGTATTTATTGTGCAAAGTATGTTCGTGAAGCTATGAATGGTATCTGCGACGAATGTAAAACAGATGATAAGGAAGAAGAAGAATAATGGATTTTTTAGCTATTTACAGTGAAACTGGAATGATTGGAATTTGTGGAGCATTGCTAGTGTATATGATTGTATCAATGCAAAAACGAATGGGAGATCAACAATCTGCATTAAAAGAGCTTGAGATTGAGAATAGAGGGCAAAGCGAAACTCTTGAAAATATGGAAGGTATGGTAATTAAGCTTATTAATAGATGGAATCAAAGTGATGAAAAGCTAGATAGAAAATTTGATAATATGACAAAAGAAATAAATGATTTAGATAATCAAGTATCAGAAATCAAAGGTGTGATAAGTAGATTAAATGGAAAGCACTAAAGCAATATCAGACAGAAGCAGCTTAAGCATATCGCTGCCTATGATTATACAAGCAGTCACATTTGTTGTGATGCTTGTGTGGGGTTATAGTCAGTTAAATGCTCGTATATCATTTTTAGAATATCAAGTAGCTATGAATGAAGAGCATATTATAGATATAGAAGAAGATGCTGAAGCAAATCAAGATGCTGAAATACCAGCTGATATAAGGCAAAATCAAAGAATTGAATATCTTGAGCGAGAAGTAGAAAGGTTGCGCAATAAATGATTACATATCGTGGTGAAAAATTTAGCGCTTATAATAAACCAAAGCGCACGCCAGGTAAATATAAAAAATTTGCAGTGCTTGCTAAAAAAGGCAGTAAAGTAAAACTAGTGCGTTTTGGCGATCCTAATATGCGAATAAAAAAAAGTAGTCCTGCTAGGCGTAAGTCATTTAGAGCTAGGCATCGTTGCTCTACTGCTAAAGATAAATTTACTGCGCGTTATTGGAGTTGTAAGCAATGGTAAAATTAAATACCAATATATCTATAGAAAATGTTATTACTGTTATGGTGCTTGTCGCATCAATGACACTTGCATTTGGCTTTATGAAAGCAGATGTCAATGCAATTAAAAAAGAAATGGAATTAAAACTTGATCAGAGGCAGTATGCATCCGATAGAAGCTTATTAGCATATAAGCTTGATGTGATTATGGAAGATATTGCTGAAATCAAACAACTACTAAAAGAAAGGAATTAGCATGGATGTTAAAGCAATGTTAATGAACTTAGCAGAAGCGCAAGCTGATAAAATGAAAAGTGAGGCCAGTGATTGGTTTCAAAGTGATGAGTTTAAAGAAGAGCTTGCTACTAAGATAAACAAGAAAATTGATATACCATTTGTGGATGAAGAAAAAGAGCAAGTCTTTTTTGAAAAATGCGTTGATTTAGTAACAGATATTGTTGCTGGGTTTTTTCAAGGGAAGTAATGGTTGATAGAGTTCAAATAAGACGATTAATCAAAGAAACGCTTGAGGATGTTAGGATGTATAGTCCTCAAGCAGCTTCTTTAATTTATCATACTGGTTTAGTAGAGTCTAAATACATGTATTTATATCAAAAGGGTGGTTCAAATGTAGCACGAGGGTTTTTTCAATGCGAACCACCAACTGCTGTAGATATATGTACAAATTATCTTTCGTATCGAGAAAAACTAATGAAGCGTGTCGCGGAAGTTTCTTATTTAGATTGGAAATATTTTACAGCTCCGAATGAACATGATTGGCGCAAAATTTTAACCTATAATGTTCGTGCGCAAATTGTTATGTGTAGGCTTCATTATTGGAGAGTGCCAAAGTCTTTACCTCAGAATATTAAAGACCAAGCAGTTTACTGGAAAGCCTATTATAATTCTCATAAAGGTGCTGGCACTGTAGACCATTTTATGAAGATAGTAGAGACATATGGATAACGAAATACAAAAAATTGAAAACATAATAGAAGTAATGTGCCAATTAAAAAGATTAGAAAAGAGATTGCGTAAAGAATATAACGAACAAGGTGAACTACTTGGTTTGATTCTTGCATTAATTGCAGCGGCTGAAGTGCCAAACGTAACATTACTTCCACATATTGAGGATATGGCAAGAGCATGAGCAGTATATATTCAGCATTCTGTAATAATACAACTGACCTACAAGGCGTTGTAAAAGACATTGATAGGTATGATCGCAAAAGAGTACTTCCTGGAAACTTTGTACGCTCTAATTCAGATTCAAGTGATGCTGAATATCATCTATACCACTTGCATAATAGTGGGGATGTGAGTGGACAGTTTTATTTAGATGGTAAAGAAATGACTAAAGTGTCTGATGGCCCTAATGCAGTTGGAGAATTTCGCTATACGGCCTCTACAGATTTATTAGAATACTATGATAATGGTACGACACCAAGCGCATTAAACTCAAGCGTACTAGAAGCAGGGCAGGATTGGGATACGCTTAAAACTACCGTATGCAAAGAACAAGCAGATTTAATGCGTAGTTATTTAGATAGACCAATTTATAAAAGAGCAAATACCACATATCAAGGCGCAAGTGAACGCAATTATGATTTTATAATAGTTCGCATCAACGCTATTCTCGCTTGCGCCGACCTGGTTAGAAGTCACGATCCTGAGAAAGCCAATGACATAGAAGCAATGGCTACAAATCCTGATGGTACAGGCTTGCTAGATAAGCTAAAACGTCGTGAATATGTAATGTCGAATGAGACTTCGTTTGCATCAGAAAAAGGCGTTATACAAGAGATTAGCCTTAATGGCTCGACTACTGGATACATAGAAGATATACTTCTTCATGGCCCCCCTAGCGTGGATTACGATGAGGTTCGGTTGGTTATATCTACTGGTGGTACATTTGCATTAGGTACTGCTAGTCCAGTAAAATATGATGTATACGTAAAAAATAGTGAAGGTCTTCGTATGCATAAAGTGGTAGATGCGGAGCAAGTAAATGGTGATTATCAACCACTTGCTTATGGAGCAAGAATAAGACTTCAAGCTGGTGTTTATGTTGCTAATGATGAATGGAGTGTCATTTTTCAAAGTGATGAAATACCAATAGGAACAGTTAAATCAGGGCAACTATATAGATAAGGAGTTTATATGCCAAGTAAAAAAGGATATGGTAAAATGGGCAAGAAGAAAAAGAAGAGTAAAATGAAAAAACGCAAACTAGTGTCATCTAAGCGCCGTTAATATAGATGGCAATTTCTTACGAAAATGTTATTTATGACCGGGTTATTGAGAGCTTGTCTAGCATTATTGCTAATGAGTTCTCAATACCGATTAATTATGATGCCCATGAGGGCAATCAAAGTTTTTTGATAACGCCAGTAAGTGATGAACTTGAAGAGCTATTAACTAGTGGGCAAACAAGAAATGTTGAAATATCTATTAGTTATGAATTGCAAAGTTCTGGTAATTACACAAAAAATAGTATTAGTCAAGTGAGCAATCTTGCTGAAAGATTAAAACGTTTATTGTACAATAATAAAAATTATGCCGTAAGTGGAACAACAAAATATTTTAATGGTAGTGTAGAAAGCATTACCTATGAAAGAGATGAAGATAATAATGAGCTATTAAGAGCTATTACTTCATTCACATGTCAAACATTGGAGTTAGTATGAAAATTCAAGCTAAAAAAGAATACAATGCATTGCCTGATGAGGACAATTTTCTTGCCTTTGGTAGCGCATCAACACACTTAAAATTAAAAGATGGGATGGTAGTAGAATTGCATAAAGCGTTATTGCCTTTACCTAAAAAGTTAAAAGATTGTTTAAAAGAAGTTAAAAAAGAGGTTAAGTAATGGCTAAAAGCACAACATTTCAAACAAAAACAAATTCTAAAGTCACTATTGGCACAGAAGTGACAATGGGTACAGCAACCGCTGCAAGTGGTGGTACAACAATAGAGATGCCAGTAACCGATTATAGCTTTTCAGAAGTTGCATCACATACACTTAGTGCAGCGCCATTTCGCTTAAACGGTGGTCAAGCGCAAAGTGACGATATGGTTAGAGCGCAAAGACATGATAGAATGTATGAAATCTCAATGACATTTATGGCTAGTGACAAAGCAATTAACAGAATATGCCTGGCTTTATTTGGTGATGATGATGGCACAAATACTCTTATTGGTAGTATGCCTGCTGCAACTACATACGCAGATAGTGTAGCTAGTATTGTACCAGTGACTATACATTTCGAGGATTCAGATCCTGCGTCCACTGCTGCAAGTGGTGTAGACACCGAATTTAAAGGGTGTATGTGTAGTTCATTTAGTCTTGCTGGTGATATTGGTAGCGATGGTGGTATGGTAATGGGTACTGCTACATTTGTTACTGGATATGCGCCTGTTCTAGCTGCAAAAAGCTATGCAGGGGGTACCCATACTACAATTGCACAACATGTAAATTTTTTCAATATGCATGACTTATCTAAAACAGAAATCAATTCAGGTAGTGCTGAAGATTTAGTACTGTATAGTTTTAATTTAAATATTGAGCGCTCTGTTAGTCGAGTTGGTTTTGATACTGCTAGTAATGGATTTAAACCTCTTGGCTATGCTGTTGGTGGCTATGAAGTCACTGGAAGCTTAACTGTTAAGCGAGATGCTGAATCAAAATCTGCAATTACATTCGCTGATACTGCTGAGCCAGTATGCGCAATTGATTTAGATACGACAGTATTTCAAATCCAAGCGCCAAAAGCAATATTAGATACTGCTTCAATAAATTTTGATGATGATGGTTGGAAAACTGTTATTCCATTTAGATGTACTTACGATGGAGCTAATACAAGCAATACTGTCGTAAGTATTAACACTGCCGCGTAAAACCTGGGGTAATACAAACAGTGAGTGAGTATGACCATAAAAACAAAGCATGGTAATTTTGACGTACGTGAATTAACATTTCAAAAACGTCGAGAATTACATCGTTTAGAGATTAGCACATTAGATGCTAATGGTAAAGTGGATTTAGAAAAGTATTATGATGTGATGGAATTTGTTATGTCATATGCTTTTGATGATCCTGAAGCATCATTAAGTCATTTAGATGATACAGAGATTGATGTAGTGTTAAGTGACATTTATTCTAGGTATAAGAATCCACCGAAAAAAAAGAGTTAAAAGCACGCGTTGCGATGTGGATGAATTATCATAGTGTACAATCACGTGATTTAGTTTTTCCATATCGCGCTAAATCGCCCACGTTAAAAAAATCCATTACATATACTAAAGAAGAGTTATGGAATGAGATTGAGCGTGTGCTTGCAGAAGACCAAACTGGCAAATTTACACCAGGGCAACAATTATATTATAACATGCTAACTTGCGCTGATACTACGTTTTTTTATGATACAGATGTTATGATTTTATTAGAAGAGTATTTAATGCATAAGCGCTTTAATCTTGCGCTATATAGCTCTATAGACGATGCAGAATATGAACGTATGTCGCTTTTTAGTGCTATTGATGAAGAGTATTTAGCAATTCAAAGAATGGAAAAAGATGGCAGCTGAAAAATTTATAATTGAAATACGCACTAAAGGGTTTAAAGGCGCAAATACAGCGCTTGAAAAAGTCACAAAATCAACGAGAGCATTTTCACGAGAAGCAAATAAAGGTAGTGGTATTGCTGCCTCATTTAGACGCAATATGTCTCAATTGCGTAACAATTTACTACTGGTGAGTTTTGCTTTTGGAGCGCTTGCTTTATCTTTTAAAAAGTTTATCGATGCATCATCAGGTTTTGAAAATGTAAAAACTAGATTAACTGGTTTAATGGGATCAGCAGAGCGTGCAGAAAGAGCGTTTAACAATTTTAATCAGGTTGCTGCAACTACGCCGTTTAGCCTGCAAGATGTTGTAGAAGCTGGTGCGCAGTTAAAAGCATTTGGCGCAGATGCTGAAAGCATGATTAAGCCTGTAACAGACCTTGCTGCATTTATGGGAACAACTGCCACAGAAGCTGCTAATTCACTTGGAAGAGCTTATGCTGGAGGAGCAGGCGCGGCAGACATTCTAAGAGAGCGAGGCGTACTTAATCTTGTAAAAAGTTTTTCTAAAATTGACGATTTAAGTAAAATTACACTACCTGAATTTCGCAAAGCTTTAGAGCGTACATTAGTCGATCCTGCGGCTGGTATTGCTGGTAGTACAGATAGAATGTCACAAACATTTACTGGTGCATTTAGCAATATGACTGATGCAGTGACAAGACTTGCTGCTAATATTGGCGATATATTTATACCAGCCTTAAAGAGTGCAACAATTGGATTAGGACAATTTGCTAGTGAAGCAGATAGAATGTTGACATTTGCCAAGACTGGTCGTGCTAATTTTGATATATTTGGAGAATCGCTTGAAAAATTCAATGTAAAAATTGAGACAATGTCCGTAAGTGAGTTAGAAGCAGAGTTAGCCAGTTTAAATCAGCAAATAGAAAATTCTAAACAACCAGTTGAAGAAACTACAACTAAAACTGGTGAGTTTGTAAATGGCTTGTCAATTATTAAAGAAACTTCTAATACTAGTGCTGCAAATATACAATTTTTAAGCGATACTTATGGTCAGTTAAATAGTTCCATTGATGCTGGTAGCGGTGTAAGTATTAAGTTTACAAATGTCTTAGATGGTGTTAAGCAAGTATCTGAAGATTTTAATAATACTCAAGTTGCTACAAATGTTAATGCAGAACATTTTGAACAAAGAATTAAAGCAATTAATGCTGAATTAAAGCGCCGATCAGAGATTAATCCCGAGCTAGAAGCGGTACAAAAAAACTTTAAAGAGTTGTTAGATGAAACAACTATGGTGCAATTAAAAAACATTGACGCTACTATACTAGAAATAGAAACTAATGCATTATTAATTGGTTCCAATGAGGAAGTATTAGCTGTATTGACAATGTTAAAAGAAAAAAGAGCTGAGCTAAGTGGAGCAACTGAGAGAAAAAGAGCAGCGGATGAAGCAGCAGATAAAGCCAATAAGGAAGAAGCCGAAAAGAAAAAGAAACAGCAAAAAGAACTAGAAGACCAATTATACAACACGGCGGCAGCGGCAACTGCTTTGGCATCAGGTATGAAAACAATGATGGATAGTACTGCAAGTAATGAAGACAAAATGAAATCATTTCTTAGAACTTTAGGGCAAATTGTATCTATTATGGTTCCAGGAGGTGCTGGTGCATTAGGGGGAAGTTTAATCCAAGCTATGGGTAGTTTCATTGGTCACACTGGTGGACTGATACAAAATACTGGTATTCAGCGCTTTGCTACTGGTGGTATGGTGCAAGGCCAAGATAATGTACCTATTTTAGCGCAGGCTGGTGAATTTATTATGCAACGAAGCGCAGTAAACAATATTGGATTGCAAAATTTAGCTCAAATGAACAATGGTGATGCACCAGGAAGTAGTCTAACAATCAATATTGCTGGGGATATGGTTGGTGACGAAGAACATGTAAGAACGAAAGTATTGCCTGCAATTAGAGAAGAGATGAGGCGTGAAGCGAACGCATAGTAATTTATGGCTTTATCTCCCCATAGCAATTTCACCAACAGTCTTAAACGCAATAATGATATATTTCCATTGGTGCATATTGGTGGTAGTTCAACTATATACCTTAGTACAAGAAATGTAACAGTTGATTCTCAAGCGTATGATGGGAGATTGCTTAACTCTCCAGGCATTACTTCTAGTATTAATTTACGCAATCATACAAGTAGAACTAGTAATATTACTTTGCGTATTGCAAATAATGGATATGATACAACATTTGGACAGCGCACAAATAAAGTAGTTACAATATATTTTGCTACAGATGGTACAACATCAGCGCTATCACAATGTTTAAAAGTTTTTACTGGTAGAATAGTAAGCATCTCTAAGCTTACTGATAAAGAAATTTCTGTAAATTGCGAAGATTATGCATCTTGGAGATATAATAAAGTTTTACATGAGCAAGTAGAAAATGAAGCAGGGTATAATCTTCCTGTATTGGGTAAGTCTAAACCTCTTAGCTATGGAGATTATACAACAAATGAAAATAGCTCAACTGAATCTAGTCCTGGCCTATGCACCTCTAAAGATGTTAGACCAGTGCATCTACTTACACATGATAGCGATTATGTATATTATGATGAAGGATTTAATAATAGTGGCGGTAGAGGGCAAATATACATTCCTAGCATTGATCGTTTTATTCCAATTGAAAATGCAACAATTGCAACTTCTTCAAAATTTAACACAAACGTAATACGTATTAATAATGTTTCAGATACTGCCAATCAAAAAACATTTTTTAAAAATACAATAAGACTTTCTCCAGTAACACATCTTGCTAATAGTGCAGTATCCAATTTAACTCTTGATGTTAATGTTAACGCAGCAAATGCTATTAATGATGATGATGATGACTTTATTACATTTGCCACAACTGGTTCTGCAAGTGGTAGTCCAGCAGGAACAGCGGCGGCTATGAGCGGTCAACTAAATGGTACAATAGCCAAAGTAGTAGCGGTAGTTATTGCATCCGGTTCGGGTTTTCCCGAAGGAGTAGTGAATTTTAACGCAGCTCATATTTATGATAATAGTGGCACAGATACTTTGTCAAACATAATATCAGAATCTATGACAACTGCTAATGGTTGGTCAGGAAATAATTCTTGGTCTACTTTTATTAATGATACAAAATATACAGTTACAAAAGACATTACTACTGAGTGGAATACTGGTTCAGCGCAAGGGTATGAGCCAGGTACGAAATTAACTGATATTGTAATAAGTGTAAGAATTATAGATAATAATAATGTCAGGTCTTTAAAGCTATATAGTATGTATTTAGACATTACTACATTTGTGGATGTAGAAAAATCTACAACAACATATTCAAAGAAAAGTATGGGTGAGCAAATTCCTGAAACAATTTATGTTGGAGCTGATGGCACATTGCTAGAAGATAGTTATACCGAATTAAGTGATCATGGCCCTACGGAAGTACATGAAAATATATTAATTAATTTTGGCCCTGGTGCTGGCACAGTAGATGATACATCTCAAGCAGCAGTTGAAGGTAATTACAATAGCAGTGGTTTAGTTCGTTGTACTATTGAAGACGAAGATATGACCGTACAAGAGGCATTAAATAAGTTGCAAAAAGAAGCTGGTTTTATTAGCTATGTGAATCCAAGCGATGGAAAGATTTATTATTTATTAGAAGACGCAACAAGCAAAGCTGTGGATGAGAACCTTACTACAGCTATGTATCGCAATGCGTCATTTAGCACAATACCTTTAAGTGACATGATATGGAAAGTAAATTACAATTATAACAAACATCCAGCGACTGGTACATATTTGTTTAACTCATATAGTGAAGATACTACAACAAAAAGCACTTATAATTTTGGTAGTAATGATGGTATTGTAACATTAAATCAAGACTGGGTAAATGAAAATGAAGCAGCAACAAATTTACTAAGGTTATTTAAATACCAACGCATTACTGCTCAATGTGAAATTCTTGATCCTACTAAATGGACACTAGAGATTGGTGATATTATTACTTTTAGTAATCCACCAGCAGATTTTCGTTTACGAGATGCTGATGCAGCATACACCGATTATCAGTTTCGGATTACAGAAACAACACGTACTGTAAATAGTCTTAAAATCAAAGCAATGGAAGTGTATAAAGCGTAATGGCACATAAGTTATATTATGATAATGTTGGTTCGTATAGCGCTACGATCGCTGATGGTACAGTGACAACTGACGGAGAGTTACTTACCCAATCATTTAGCGCGTCTAGCAATACGATTACTAATGAAAGTGCAATTAGTGATGGTGATACAAATGTCGTTATTTCTAGCTTTGGAACCACAGATGCAATACAATTTAATTTTGGTAGTGCTAAAACTATCAATAGAGTAGCAGTGCATTTTAATGCTGTTGAAACTGGCACATTAAGAATTTTACATGATTCGGCAGCTTCCGGAACATTAAGTGTTAATCAGACTATTACAGACAACTTTACAGCTGGGTGGAATATTATATCGCTTACATCGCAATCTATGCAATATTGGATTATAGAAAGCGAAGACAGCACTATTTCTACAATAACTGAGGCAATGTTTTTTCATACTACAGATAATGGTTTAGAATTGCCTATTGATGGAGCTGGTGTAACGATAAACGAACCTTATAATACATTTACTGGTAGCACTTATAATAATACAGAGTTTACTAATAAAGTTGATGATACATATAAAAACTGGCAATTAAAGATACCATTGCTAACAGAGTCAGATAAAACAACACTTGAGACAATACAATCTACGCATAGTAACTTATATCCATTTTTATATTATGACGAAAGCACTTATCATACAGTTCGGCTTAGTAAGCCATTAGTATTTAACCAAGTAGCCACTAATACATACTCTACTACTTTATCTTTGCAAGGACAAGCATAATGGCAGCTACAATATATTATGACAATGTTGGCTCATATGATGCAACACTTAATGATGGTTCTACTGGTAGTTCTATTTTTAGTGATGGCACTACACTAACTAATGAAGAAAACGCTATAGACGAGGATTTAACCACTGTTGTTGGTGACTGGGTATCTAATGAAGGATTACAATTTGATTTAGGTAGTGCAATTACAGTATCATTTTGCGCAATTTATAGCACAGTGGCTACTAGTAACGATATTACTATTTATCGAGATGATGCAAGTAGTGGCCCATTTCATGGTACTACCAATGTTTTAACAGCTTTAACGGTAGGCTGGAATATAAAAGCGTTGTCATCGGGTGATTATCGTTATCGCACTGTTAGTGCTGGTGGCAATTTAACCGGCATAGCTCAAATATTTTTTGGTAATGCTTTAGAATTGCCTATACAACCAACAGCAAATATAGTCACAGAGCATAAATTTGGCACAGAAGAAATTAAGGCACATGGTGCAAATAGATATTATATTAATAAGCATGATAATTATAAAGTGTTAAAACTAAGCCTGGATCATATGACCACAGCAAATAAAACAAGTTTATTAACCTTTTCTAATACGGTAACAAATCGCAAACCGTTTATATATAGTGAAGATGGTGTAACTGGGCCATTGCACTATGTAAGATTAGCTGCCCCACTGACATTCAAGCAAGTAGCGCCTGATATATGGTCATGCCAGGTGGTGATGAGACAACTAACCTCATAGTCTTCTGTCTTAGTTATAGTACAGCATTAGTCACATCAATAACATCATGTGGAATTGGATCATCTTGTTTATCCATAATTTTGAAAACCCACTCCCCAAACTCATCTTCATACATGCTCTCAATTTGAAGAAATTGTCCTTTAATTTTAATATACATGCGATCATTGTCTGTTACATACTGATACTTCATAACATTGCCTCTACTCTGATAAATTAGAACTTTTTCTTCTTTCCATATATAATTGCAAGGTTTGCATTTGTGCTGTTTTTTCATTACTTATTCCTTTCTAGCCAATACAATCTATTAAGCTCTTTATTTTTTTTTCTTATTTTTTCCTGCTCTTGTATGTTACGCCAAGCATGTATTCGCATTGCGTTTTTGTAATGCAATTTAGCTTGCTTGATTTTATTATAATCTTGTACTGCACTAAGATTAATTTCGCAATTTAATTTTTGATTATCCTTTGACTGTGTGAGTATTTTAAAATGTTTACGCTCGCGTAAATATTCCACACAAATGTTTTCATCTCGATTTTCATAAGTATTTGGCACAGATGCGATTTTAATTAATCTGCGATTACATAAAAGAACATCATCGGCGTGTGACATGTCTTTTTCATAGCGTAACCTTGTACCAACGTCAAGTTGTATAAATTCATCTACTCTTTTCAATTACATAACCTCATAATTATTGTGATATATTGTGATAAAATAGCGCTTTCTCGACGACAGCGGAACAGACTTAAAATCTGTTGCTCAATTGGGCGTGCCGGTTCGAGTCCGGCCCCGGGTACTCGTCGAGAAACCTCACTCACCGTGGGGTTTCTTGCTATATATCCAATTTTCAAGTTTTGGCATATTATGGTATATTATGGAATATACTGGTGTGATATAGTGTGATAAAAATTTTCATCACACCAGTTAGCTTTGCCCAACGATTTGATAGAGTTTGTTGGCAATACCTTTATTTCTAAAGCGTTGCTCTTCTACAGTCTCACCAGCATAATGGTTATTAACTACTTCTGTTGATTTATCACCAATTGCTTTTGCAGCATCATTTACATTATGATACTCTTTACGCGCTATTTGTGACTTCATTCTGCGCAAATCATGGCAAGTAAATTGAATATCTGTAATTTCACTGATTTCATGCATATGGTCATTTAAATCATCATAGTCAAAATTAAGTGGCTTTGCATATCCACGTTTTTTCCATTTACGTAGTATAGTGACTACATCATCATGTATATCAATTGTTTCGCGTATACGTTGTTTAGATTTAACTTGTACTTGCATTGTTTTAGCATCTAAATCAACATGCTTCCAATGTAACTCTTTATATGGTTGATCTTTATTTATACCAGTTAATTCATTAGCTCGCAGACCAGTAAGCGCATATATCAAAAGTAAATCACGTTGAAATTGATTTAATCCATCATGCTCAAATAGCGTTTTGATTTCACTGGTTGACCAGGTTTTAAACTGTACTGCTGGTTTTTCGTCAAATTTATACCTATCGCTCTTTTTCATTACTGGCTTTGCAATGTATTCCTGATCATAGGCCCAGCGAAACATAATCATCATGTCATTCATGTAACTATCAATGCCATTTCTACTGCGGCCTCGCACAATCTCTTCATGTCTTTTATATATTTGCCACCCCACTACTACAACGCCATCAATCTCACGCTGCATAGTTCTAATATTTTGCACAATAGTATCTCCAGGAAATACGCGTAATAAACTATTATACATCGTATTATATGTGCGGATCGTCTTAATGTTATCTTTATTTGCTAATACATTGTTTTTATGCAAGTCAATTATTTCTTGCACAGTAATAGGCTTTTCAGCCTGATGCATTTCACTTTCCCAATCTAGCTCCATCTTTACAAGTAACTCTATCTTTTGCCAATGAGCTAACGCCATTACCGCATCTTTTTTGTTTTTAAAATAATCACTTCGCTTACCTTTAATTGGATGCTTATATGCTACGCGATATGATTGACTATTGTAACGACTCTGCTTTTTTATAGTAGCCATGTGTTTGTCTCCTTGTTTTTATTGTGGTGAAGTGTGTTTGTTAAATATTTTCCATGATTATGCTCTTACTATGTGTAGTGATTTTGCCTTTATTAAATTTAATCTTTGTAAGTACCATTGTCTGTACGGTATTATTTTTGTAAGTATATTCAACTTTTTGTGCCATAGTACGCTCAATCACAAAGGTTCTCCATGTATCTATTAGAGCCTTTAGATTTTTTGATGCTTCTACAAAGTATTTAGAACTTTGTTTTGTTAATAACTCATTAATTGGTGCATCTTGCCATTTATGCCAATTGCCATCACCCTCAAATGCTCTTTGTATTACAAACTGTGGCGCTTGTAAATAATGATTTAACTGCATATAAGTTTTGTCAATACTAATTGTCTTAATGCGAAATGGTAAAATTTTTAACTCATTGATAGAGCAAAATGTTGGCATGCAATTGTCATAATCATAAGATTGCACTTCGTCTATTTCTCGCGCTTGTTGCTCTAAATCTTGAATTCTGTTTTCAAGCGCTATAATCTTTTCCTTCTGAAGTAAAATATGGTCTTCATATATATCATTGGTCATCATCTTGTCCTCTGTTGTTTTTGTATGTGGTGATACGGCTACGCCGCGATTATCATGTGTTATCTGATAACCAAGTTTTTCCGCTAACTTATTAATAGTAGGCCTACGAATTGCTTTCGTTTCATTTTTAAGCCATCTATCAATTTGTTGTCTTGATATACCAGTTGTCTTTTCAAGCATCCAAGACGTTTCACCGCTTTGCTTTACGATGTATTTGACTGCTTCTAAATCTGATTTGAATATTTTATTTGTCATAATTCTATCCTCTAAGATGGTATAATATTACATAATATTTTGTAATATTCCAAATTATTCCTTGTAAAACAATTTAACATAATAGTAACTTAATGCAACGTTAATGGAGCAAAATACAACACATACCAAGTTTGGCTTTAAAGCATTATTGCTTAAAAATAACCTATCTCAACGCAAGATTTCAAGACTCGCAGGAATCAGTCCAGCGCTACTTACTATGATGTTAAACGGTGAAAGAACTTTTCATTTAAGGCATAAAGATAATCTTGCTATTATTCTTGGTGTACAGCAAGAAAGCATTAATTGGAATGAGTAAACCGATATCACCAACGCAAGGTTGGTTAAGCATAGCTCAAGCTGCTGATTATATTGGAATGAGCCGTAAAACAATAGATAAAGCAGTCAAGTTAAAAGAGCAAAACAAATGCAACGAAACACTACGTATTAAATATGTAGGCAATGAAAAAAGAATTTCACGTAAGAGTTTAGATGAGACAACAAAGATTACTACTGCTATTAAATAATTTGGGGCGGTTTCCTTCTTGTGCGTCATACGGCGCGGTTCTATCCTCTCAATATAACCGAATCGCCGCCCCATGATCTTTCGCATCCACATACCGAAAGATTCTGAGCAATTAGAGTTAGCACATAAAATAAGGTCACTATTAATTACAAGTGGCATTAAAACATCTACATATGAGCCAAAAAATGCTAGTGTAGGTATAAAAGCACATCAAAATATTAGCAAAAAATTATTAGGTCAAGTTGTCGGCCTAGTACATAGAAGTGGCTATGAGATTGTAAAGGCGACCTCGGCGTTAACCGAGGCCACCCACTCCGTCTCTTCACCACAAAGAAGACAGAAGACAATGGAAATTAATACAAGGAAACAAATATGAGCAACAGCTTAGATGGATTAGATATCCCACTTAGTAGTTCTGAGGGGTTATTTATGAAAAAACTAGAACAAGGTGAGAATAGATTGCGTATTCTTACAACACCAATTGCAGGATATGTTTGGTGGCCTGAAGGTGATAATAAACCAAAGAGAGTCAAGGAGCCAGGCGATATAGATACTGGCGAAGATGCGAAGTATTTTTGGTTTTTAACCATTGCTATTAATGACCAAGTTAAATTTCTTGAGATTAAGCAAAAAACTATTCTAAGTCAGATAAAAGCATTATCTGATAATAAAGAATGGGGTGAGGTACAAGACTACGATATCACAATTACTCGTAGTGGGCAGGACTTAGAGACTCAGTATACTGTTGTACCAAATCCTAAAAAGGCGCTCGATAAAGAAGTTCTTAAAAAATGGAACAATATAAAGTCACGTTATGCAGCTGATAATCTTTTCACCAATGGAACTCCGCTAGAGGCCGATGAAGAGAAAACCAGTACAAAAGAAGAGTTGCCTTTTTAATGAACGTAGCTAAAAAAGGCTATCGTGGCGAAGTTGAGGTCAAAGAACTACTCTCTGACCTCGGCTTCGATGCCGAACGCTCTTGGGGTAGTGATGGTCGTGCGTTTGGACTTGCTAGCGACATAGATATAAAAGCAACTCGTGATGACTTAGAACTGCATGTGCAAGTAAAGCGTCGTAAGAAGATTGCTAGTTATTTAGAATTTAAAAATGCCAACTTAGTTGCAGTTCGTCAGGATCGTGGCAAGTGGGTATTTATTATGAGCGAGGAGATGTTTAAAGATGTGCTTCGCGTGGAATAAAAACATAGAGTCCGAGGATAATAAACTGAAAATGAAAATCGAAGTTGACAAAGGGTTGGCGAACTCATCCTCGGATGACATTCCGGCATCGAAAGGCTTGAAACACAACACCCAGGTTGGCGTAGGCGGTAAGCTGCCTGATGCCGGAAATAAATAAAAAAAGGGTGACTAAGGTTAAGAGCCACGTATCCATGCATGTAAACGCCCTGATTATTGGAGTCACCCTAAACATAAAATGAGTTATGATTTTCAAAAAGATAGAACAAACATTGTGAATTATTGGGTTAAAAAATATGGAAGCTTAGAAGATGCAATATTTCAGATGAATGGTCATATTTTAGATTTACGTGGTACTGTAAAGGGCATGCGTGAATTATATAATGGAGATGAAAAATGACAGCAAAACAAAAAATGATAGCTATTGTTGGAGATGCGATTGTTAGGACACTTACACATTATGGCAATACAACACCTGATTTATCCGATAGTGCTACGCGTTTTAAAATAGCGCAAGAGATATTAGATAGAATTATGAGTGTATTAAATGATCCAAGATTTAAAAAATGACTTATAAAGAATTTACAGATTATCGAGACGAGTTTGTTGCGGAAGCATTAGACATAAGTGATTCTAAATCTATTGAATACACTATATCTAATACTGACAAACATTACAATTTTAAGCATATTGCTGACCGTATAGGTATTACTCCACCGCAATCCATAATGAATTACCTATTAAAACATGTAGATGCTTTATGCAATGATGCTAAAACTGGCAAACAAGTAAGCGATGAAACTGTGCGGAGCAGATGCATAGATATAATGAACTATGCAATTCTATACGCATCATTACACCATGAACAGAAGACAACACATACCAAAGGTACAACTAATGATAGTAACACTAAACGAAGTGGAACAAACACTAGCGAAGACAGTGGGAACCAAGCGACATCAACAGAACCTCGCAAATGGAACCAACTCAAACGCAAAGGTAAACGCGGATAACGATATTAATGGTTTCGCTGGCGAATTAGCTCTCGCTCGCGTTATTAATGCTTTTCCCGATTTATCTATAGGCCCACATAGGCGCGGATTTGATTTAAAAATGCGCGGCCATAATAATAAAGATATACGTATCGATGTAAAAACAACTCGACATAAAGAAGGATATCTTATTGCTAAAAAATGGCGCAAGGTTGATGATTGCGATATGTATGTACTTGTTAGTGGTACAATGCCGCGCTATGAGATTCAAGGGTGGGTATATAGTGTTGAATTAGTTAATCCTAGCAATTTATCAGACAATGGCTATGGCGAACATTACCATATGGAGCGCTCACAATTAAGAGTGTGGAAATATGGTCATACTGATAGTGAGTTGATTGTTGCATAGTCAAAACATAGGAACCATTGGTGAATTGGCTGTGCGCCAGGAATTATTAAAACAAGGATATAAGGTGTATTTGCCTGAAGTAGATATTGAGCATGTTGACTTATTGGTTGAGTTGCAAAATAATACTTATAAGCGCATTCAAGTTAAAACAATTACAAAACCAACATCTGACACTGCCATACAAATTCGCTGCGTTAAATATGTTAATAGTAAGCGTGTTGATATTGTAGCAGTGTACTATACACCACTAAATAAGTGTGCATTTGTGCCTTATAATAATGAAAAAATGATTAGCCTAGCACTTACTACGGCTAAAAATAATCAAACCTATAAACGTGTTTGGTTTTATCAATATGAACGATTTCCGGAGTTTAGCTAATGAGACTTGACCACTACGCTGGCAGCATAGCCTATGATAATGAAGATGGTGAGATGGTAGATACCGTACTTACTGCAATGGATTATAAAACATTAGTAGAAAAATTAACTGAGTTTAAAGCAAGGCGCGAAAACAGTGAGGTCTTTTTTGCCTGCTTAAAAATGGGTAAAAAAGAAATTGACCTCACAGAGAGGGTAAAAAATGATGTTATTTGATTGGGTTATAGATCAGAAAGAAAAAAATGAGCGCAATAATGGCGGTATCATAAAAAATAAAGAGACGCGAGGCAGGCGCTTAATTGTTGATAAAATGATAAAAGCATGTCCTATTTGTGAGAGAACATGGGAAAAGGTACGGCCCTCAAGATATTATGGGCGCAGTGTTATGTATTATAGAAAAGGACAGCTGCCTACATATGGTAAAGAAAAAATAATATGCGAGAAATGCAAATAAAGAGGTCAAAATGAGCAAATTTAAACTACATGGGTTAAGATATAATAATAATGAGGGTAAGCGTGTGCCTAGTGTTACCACTATTATTAATCAACATCTTGGCTGGAATAAACAAGTATTAATTGGATGGACAAAGCGTATGATGCTTGGTGGTCAAGATACAGATAAAGTATTAGATGAAGCATCACAAATTGGCACATTATTGCATCTGCTTATTGAGGGGTTTTTTCGAGGATTAACTATCGACACAAAAGACTATAGTTATAACCAGGAAAAAGCTGCAATGAAAGCATTTGGTGGTTTTTTAGAGTGGCATAAGCGTGTCAATTTTAAAGAACTAGGAACAGAAATTGTACTAGTTAATGAAGAACTTCAAGTGGGCGGTACTATTGATTGTTTAGCTAAAATAGATGATGAGCTTGTTATTATAGACTGGAAAAGCTCAAAATATTTGTACCCCGAAAATAAGATCCAATTAAGTGCCTATTGTTATATGTATGAACAAGCACAGCCTAAAGCACGTATTGCATATGGTCTAGTAATGCGCTTTAGTAAAGATGACGGCAAGTATCATCGCCATGTCATAAAAAGAGAGAAATTAGAAACCGGGATTGAAATTTTTAAAGCACTAGTTACAATCGCACAGCTTAAAAAGTCTCTGTGAGCAAGGCTCGCGTTATCTTTGATGAGATGACCTCATCAGAGACAAGAGCGCGTTGTCCTCGTGTCGAGCCTACTGGGTGTCAGGGCCGTAAAAAAGAATATCATATCCAGGTTGAACCTGATCATGCTTTCTGTCATCGCTGTCAGTATACATGGCATTTTGATGAGAAGAAGCCAATGAATACATTACAAGAAATCACACCCCCAAAGGTTAAAGAACCTCTATATACTAAAAGTAGCGGAGCTGTAAAAGAGTCAGACTTTATCAATGATCGCGCGAATTATATGGAACATTATAAGACTGTTATACAAGCATTAAAACTGCCCTGGAATGACGAATCATTAAAAAATAAGTATGGTATTGGAGTGCGCAATGTCAATGGGGAAGCGCAGTTAGTGTTTCGCATTGCAGAAAACCATATTAAAAGACATAAGGGTAAGCAATTTGGCGATGCTGAATGCAAAATTTACCCTGACCTTGCAGATATTGACCATAATGGCACGCTACTTATTTGTGAGGGTGAAAAGGATGCCATCAGTGCAAATTGTTATGGATTCCCGGCCATAACGATGACCTCGGGCGCTGGTGGCATTCCTAAAGATATTTCACCATTAAGGCCATTTAATAATATTGTGATTTGCTATGATGCTGACGAAAGTGGGCGCAAAGGTGCTATAAAGCTCGCAAAAAAGCTATATCACCAAAATATTAAGCTAAAAATATTAGAACTACCTGATAAAATGGACATCACAGATTACTTTGTAGCTGGAAATAGCTTTCATGATCTATATGGACTAATAGATGCAACAAGATTGTTTGGTACAAAGCCGGAAGACTTTGGTGGCGATCCAATGTATAAAGTTTTTGACTTTATGGACAAGTTTCAAAAGAAAGTTGAATATATTTGCGACGAAATACTCCTAGAAGATGGTAGGACTAGTGTTGCTGGTGGTACAAATGTGGGCAAGAGTCTATTTGCGCTACAATTTGGTATATGCGTGGCGATGGGAGTGCCATTTATGACCTTTCAAGTACCCAAGCCAAGACGTGTATTGCTTGTCCAGTTTGAGATGATGGATGCAATGGTGACGGATCGTTTAAACCCAATGGTGAATGCGCTTATGGAGAAATATCCAGGTAAGCAAGAGATTTTAGCAGACAATCTTACAATAGTCAGTGCGGATAAAAAGCAACTCTTTGAAAATGCCTACGAAAAGATCACTGGGAACCTGACAGCTGCTCCCGAGCCATTTGATGTGCTTATTATTGACAATCTCTATACTAGTAGTAATGTAGATACAGTTAAAAATGACCAATTGCGTAATCTTATTAGCACGATTGAAGATATCAAGAAAGAATTTAATTTAGCTATATTAGTTGTCGCACATCATAAGAAAATGGCTGAAAAAGCGGTGGCAATGGATACATCAATGGTGTTTGGTGGTAGCTTTTACTCATTTTGGCTTGATAATCTTATACAATTGGCCAGTAGTTTTCACGAACCATTGAAAGTAATGAAGATTACAAAGACCAGGACTAATAGCGAATTTCACAATGTGCCATTAGGTATTAAACTGGTATCGGATGCGGACAAAGGGCAGTTGCTTTATGAATATCGGCAGCCATTGCCAAAAGGCGAGGTATATTGGTATCGCGAACAATCTAATGCCGATGAAGACCGTGTGCTTGATAATATAAAAAGCATGGGCGATAACTTTACATATGAAGATTTAAGGCAAAGTTTAAGCGAAACATTACATATTACTAGTAGTGCAAGTGTAAGCGCATGGCTGAAAAAACTAATCAAACAAGAGCGAATTGTAAAGTTACAACGTGGCGTTTATGCAAAGAATAAGACTGATATTGAGTATTTAGTTGATTAATAGGGCGACACGTGAAGTAACTAAAGTAACTAAAGTAACTAAAGTAACTAACTATACTTACTTTACTTACTTTACTTACTTTAGTGTTAGAGTGTATGGGCATGTTTGAAAAATTGCAATCTATTCACAAATGTCCATTATCGCAAGAAGAGGACAATTTGTGCATCTTTGCGCAACCAGTAGAAAACACAGTGCATTGTAAATTAGTGTTTGGTTGGTGGCATGATTTAGATGTGGCATTGCATGAGAAGTGTTTTAATTTGATAAAAAATCGTGATCGCTTACTTTGGCGCAATCGGCAACTCAGAAAAAAAAATACCCTGCGAGGTAAAATATAAAACTAAGTAAATAGATATAATAAAGTACCAAATTGAATAAAAAAAAGCCTGGAATTGCTCCAGGCCTTAGTTTTAATCTATTAACATATCAAATAATAATTGTTCGTCTTTATCTAATAGTACAACTGCTATCTCTTCATCTGTCTCATTTTCTTTTAATACTACGATTGCACCATCTTCATCACAACATTCTGTATCGTGTGAATATTTGTATAAATGGTAATCTTCTGTGTGATGAACAATTTCTGTTTGCTCCATAGATTCTACCATTTTATAAGTAATCCCTTCTGTTGCTTTTTCAAATTCTTGTTCTGTCATTTTTAATACTCCTCTATTCCTTCTTTTAGTTCTGATTTTGCTTTTTCTATATCATCGTTTTCTATTTCTATAAACATATCAGCATTGTTAAACGCATCCAATCCATAGAACTCATCTATTTTACTATCATTTTCGTTAGTCTGTAATAATACGTCAATCGCATCTTCTTCATTTTTATCTTCACATTCTATATAATGTAATTCATATTTAATAACTCTGAATAAGTATTTTCTCATTTTATTTCCTCGCTTATTTTGTTATAAAAAATTACCCTGCGGCATATAATATAAAAGAGCTTGTTATTCATCACAAAACGCACAAATAACAAACGTAAACAATATAATTATCAAAGCTGTGTAAAAATCAACCCAGCCTAAATTATTTACAGTTAAAACACGGCTAATCAAAATCACCCTATGATACATAATATAAAAATCACCCTGAGACATATAATATAAAAATGTATAAATAGACGCAATGTGGCCCAAAAAAAGACTATTTTTTATCATTTTTTTTGCACCTGGGCCAATCTGTAATAATATGCTAAAATTTCGCTAAAATATAGCGGCTTGCCATTAATCAATATTGTATCATCACTTAATAAGATATCATTGTAATTGCTAGTACATAGCGCCCGGAATACTTTAAGCGCTATTTTATTTCGTTGTTTATAATTCATAGTTAAACCTCTTTTATATAGTTGTGATTAATCCAAGCCTTGCAAAGCCTTATTAATTCATTATGCTTTAATTTATGTTGGCAGCTATCAAAGCCAGCAGCGCGCACCATTAAACCAGGGCCGCGCTTGTTTAATACGTATATGCTGTAATCTGTGCCGTACCAGGTAATTAAACAATTTTTATAAATTGTTGTATCTGCTGTTTTAAAAATAGTGTTATAAATTTCTACTGTTGGCCGTTCGTATTTGACCGCGTACCAATACAGCGCCGTAACAACTGTTTTGTCTATTAATTGCGGCGGTTTAACGTCGTATTGTAAGCGCTTTAATGTTTTGTAGTGTTTTAGTGCTATGTCTTTGCTTTTGAACTTGTCAAAGCCGTAACAATCTTTTTTATAATATTCTAGTAAGTACATTGTTTAGCCTTTTTTTAAGTCATATTTAAAAAAACATCTTAAACGCCACAAATCCATACTTTGCTCTTTCATTGTAAACTTTAAAGCATGTAAAAACTTATGTTTTCTGCACATACGGCTATATGGCATATGATTTTGCTTTATATTTTGCTCACTTTGCCAGCAGCCGCAGCGCTTAATTTTTCTTATATTTTTTATTGAATAATGCCAGGAATAACAAGATTCATTTATTTTTATTTTACTCATGTTTTAACCTCTCTTTTTTAGTGATATATTAAACCTACTTTTTTTGTTGTTAGCATCAATAAATCATCCTTGCTACAATCTTTATAACCAGCTTTTAACAACTCTTTTTTATTATTGAATATTTTAGCGTGGTGATCTGTTGACTTAATTAAGTGGTCTTTTTTGCCGCCAACACTAAAACAAAAGACAAAATTTATAGGCGCTTCAATGCGCTTAAACAATGGAATTGCTTTTGTATATCCATAAAAAACAATATTAGAATTATTGCGCGCTATGTCGGCCCAGGCTTTTAAATATTTAAGGCTATAAAAATCTCCGCTGCTATGAATGCGCACGTATTCAACGCGCTTTTTATCTAATTCATATTGAACAACCTTTTTAAATAATTCCAGGTCTTTAGTTAATTCAAAGTTGCGCGCGTATTTGTCTTGAACTACTTTATATAAAAATGAGCCTTTATCTGCAAAACAATATTTTTTGCATATGTCGGCCCAGTGACACGTTTTAACGGCTGGCAAATTAAACTCATAAAGCCGCACGCCGTTAATATTGCCGCTGTGCTTTATCTTGCTATTAGTGTTAGTTAATACTTTATAATCTCTCATTGTCTTCTATCCTCTTGTTTTGTTGTGGTGAATTGGTGCGGCTGTGCCGCGAATCGTATTTATTCTGTTAATATGCTATGCAACAGAACTAAAAAAATTATTATTAAAATCAATTGGTGTTGTGTTAATATGTCCATTGCTCTAACCTCTCTTAATTAATTAATTGAACTACTTAAATATAACGTTAATACAACGTAAAATCCTAATGCTTTTGTGAACAATTTATAAATAGTTGCAATGTAATAAAGCAATATAAAAAGACAATAGGCGCACTTGTTATTTATTGTTATATAGTGTTACAATGTGTGCGCTCTCGTCGTAAAACATTAGATTACTAATCTAATTTAGGGCCATACCACAAGGCCAAGCATTTTTTCTCTATTCACATGCTCCCTAAAAATTTTTTTCTCTTTTTGTGAACACCTTCACAGCGTTACATTAGCGCTACATGAATTGGGTTGAACTGACAGATGCAGATGCGGAACGCTTAGTCAGAGCCATTACGCGATCAAAAGACTATGCTAGAAAAATGGCAATCTTTCAAAGTGCCTTTTTGGAGCCTGAAGATCGCTGGTTGCAACTTGCAGCACATGAGTTATACGATGAGCTGTCACCGCGAGAACGTGAGGTATTTAAAATGCGTATTATGCAACATACATTTCCCATCATCGCAGATGCACTAGGCATTAGCGAATCCAGTGCTAAAACATACTGGCTCCGCACTATGGCTAAGTGCAGCAAGCTGTTTATGTCAACGAACAAGCTATAAGTATATGCCCAAGCCTAAGACAGCCACCAAAGAACGAATTACTGCTGAAAAAGTTCGCATGTTAGCGAGCTTTGGGTGTAATTATATTGATATTGGTAAGTATTTTGGATGCGCAGAGTCTAATATTCGCAAAAAATACGCTACAGAATACCAACAAGGCAGAGAAGAAATGAAACTATCTTTGCGCCAATTGCAGTGGAAACACGCTCAAAGTGGAAATACGGCACTTCTTATATTCCTGGGAAAGAATTTTTTAAACCAAACAGACAAATCACAAGTCGACATGACTGGCAACCTGGAAGCAGTTTTAAAAGAAGTAGGGTTTCAAGGTAACCCAATGGATGATCAGGCAGATAGCTCACAAAGAGAAATTGTGGAAGCTGGTGGGATACCAGCCGACTCCGCAACAGCTTAGTATACATAACAGTACAAAGCGTTTTCGCATTAATTGTCAAGGTAGGCGCTCGGGCAAATCTTACTCAGCTGCATATGAAATACTTCCCTGGCTTTTAACACCTAATACACGTGGCTGGATCGTATCGCCTAGCTACAACCTATCGCAAAAGATTGCACGAATTATTAAAGAAGATATTATGGTCAAGCTCAAATTGCCTATTGAGAACAAGAAAGAGGTTAATGGCGATTTGTACTATATGAAACTTGCTGGCCTTAACTCCGAGCTGTCGGTCAAGTCAGCAGATTCACCTGAGAGTTTGATTGGTGAGGGTATTGATTACTTAGTGATAGACGAAGCGGCAGCAATGCCAAACAAACTTATATGGGAACAATATTTGCGCCCAACACTATCCGACCGTCAAGGCTGGTGCTTAATGGTTTCCACACCACGCTCTTTTAACTGGTGGTATAAATTATGGTCTAGGGGTAGTGATGATAAATTTCCTGACTGGGAAAGCTGGCAACACCCAAGCAGTGAATCACCGTTCTTTAAAGATCAAATAGAAGATTTAAAAAAGGAACTGACCAATGAAACGTACTTACAAGAATATGAAGCTCAATTTACCTCATTTTCAGGCAAAGTCTACCCATTTGACGCATCCACCCACGTACGAAAAAACCTTAAATACAATCCAAGTCTGCCAACCTATGTTAGTTGCGATTTCGGTTTCAGATCTCCGGCCTGTGTTGTCGTTCAAGTGGATAATAAGAGCAAAGGATTGCCAACTATCTATCAAATTGACGAAATAGCAATGGTAGAAAACATCAAAACAGAGGATTTAGCCGAGCGAGTTCGCAAATTACCGTACAATGTTATTGCGTATTTTGGCGATCCGGCTGGTGGTGGTCGGTCGAGTCAGTCAGGCATCTCAGATATACAGATATTTTGGCGTATGGGAATGCGTGTCCGCTTTCGCAAAGATGCAATGACAAGGAACGTAGTAAATGGCGTATCTCATGTGCGTAGATGGTTTGAAGACGCGAATGGAGACTCGCATTTTTTTGTGTCTAGTAAGTGTAAAGGCTCAATTACAAGCTATCAAAATTACAGATACCCTGAGAACAAAGCCGAGCAAGCAGTTAAGGAAGAACCTCTCAAAGATGGCGTACATTGCCACATAAATGATGCTTTGCGTTACCTCATTTGTAATCTTTTTCCTATAAAGAGTAGAATGGCTGGTGTAATAGATTGGTAAAACATATATGGTAACAATTCCTGATTTATCGCAAGGTGCGGTTGCAGATTCATTAAAGAAAAAACTACGCTACATTGAAGATGAGCGCGTAAGAGAACGTGATTACCTTATGGATTGGTACGAGGGTATCAATATTGAAGGTTATATTTCACAATATTTTAGTCGAGAGACATTACAACAAGCGCCAATTATAAATTCTAATATTACGCAAAGAGTCTGCGCTGTTAGGTCAATGACTTATAAGCGCCCCCCAAGAATGCGCGCTTCGGACACCTACCATGCCTCCGTTAATGTCCATAGTCTTAACGCGCAGCGCAGGCTGCTTGAACGCCTGACATTTTTATTAGGTTCTATGGCATTTCGCTCAAAATGGAATGAGCTAGATCAAAAACTTGAATATGAGATACTTTCTCACTTTGAACCATTATTTCTTGCTGGAGATAGCAGAGACAAGCCTATTGGAATATGTTATCCTATTGAGTATCAAGGTAATGCAAGAAATGATATGCCACTACATGCTGTATGGACAGAATCTCGCCCTGGATATCAAGGTGAGCATTACCTTTTAGATGAGCATGGGGCAAAAATTAGTATTAATAATGGTGATATTAATCCATATACCGTATTGCCAGTTACATTTTGCCATCGCTACCCACCAATTAGAGATTTTAATAGCGTTAAAAACGCAATGGATGTAGCACAAGCCGATTTAGCGCTAAATGTTGCGATGTTAGAGCTGGAAATTTGTGTAAGGTACGGCGCGATGGGGATAAAATTTGTTGCTGGTGTCGACGATGCAAGTAGGATACAGATTGGCACTGATAAAATCCTTTATTTACCCGAAGGCGCAAACTTTGGCGTTACCAATAGCGGTGGATCACTTGCTGAGATTGTAGATGCTACAAGATTTTTTGTTGAATCTACATTAAATAACAACCATATAAGAGCCAAATACGCACGAGACGACGCAGGAAATGCGCCCTCGGCATCGAGTTTGTCAATCTTAGAAATGGAATCCAGGGATATAACTACTGGTGAAAAAGAAGACACCTGGAGGCCCTGGGAACAAAAGCGCTATAAAGTAGATAGAGAAATTCTCAGAATAGAAGCAGGAGTAGATGTTGGTGAAGAGTATTCAGTTGACTTCTTAGAGCCAAATTATGCTCTCACCCCTGATACTGAGATTGCATTATGGACATGGCGTTTTGAGCAAGGGTTAGCATCAAAGCAAGATTATTTTGACTATATGAATCCTGATGCGTCTCCTGAACAACGTGCAGAATTTGAATCAAGATTAAACGAAGAATCTCAAGAAGAAGACCAACCAGTAAATCGATTATTAAATAGATTGCAAAATGCCAATTGATGAGGCTCTAGAAGCATATTTAGCAAGTTTAGACCAAGCTCAAGACGATTTTTTAAATGATATTGAGCAATTAGAGCAAGATGGTTTATCCGCAGAGGAAATACTACTATTTATTGCAGCTTTAGATATTTCAACATATTTCATTGAAGACTTACAGCTGTCTCAAGGTATTAGTGCTTATATGGCTGCTAGTGATACTATTTTAGACAATTTACCTTTTTTTGGTGCTACCACTGAAGCAAAACTGGTAGCATTAAGAAATATTCAACAAACAATGGTATTAAATCTGACTAATAACATTGCCAGTAATGTACAAGTCACCATAGCTCAAGGAGTGGCTAATAATTTATCTAAAAATGAAATGAAGGCATTGATGACAAGCATGATTGGTAGTAATCGACCGGATGCTGTCATTACGACAATGCTAGCAACATATGAACAAAGCGTAATTGCTACAATGGCTGAAGATTTACCTGAGAATACTTTATGGGAGTACATAGGCCCACGTGATGAGAAAAATCGCGCAGTGTGTAGGCAATATTTAAATCAGTCACCACTTACAAAAAATGAAATTACGTCAATTAAATCAGATGGATTTATTTTTAGAGGTGGATGGCGCTGTCGTCATCAATGGGGGGTAGTTGATGGCTAAAGAAAAAATACCAGGACTATTACGAGGATTATTAAAATTTAAAAAAGAAAACTTGGCTGAATTTGCTGATAAAATTCGTAATACACATATTGCTCAAACTCGTCAAGGTATAGACGCATTTGGTAAGCGTTTTAAACAATATTCTAAATCATATGCAAGTAAAAAACGCAACAAAGGATTTGCAAAGCAAATTAGCACACAAGTAAATCCTCCAAACTTAACCTTAACTGGTAAAATGTTAAGCAAGTTTCAAGTTATTTCAACAAAAACTGCTCCGGAATTACAAATTAAATATGGCATCAAGCACAATCAAGATGGTCATAAACTAGCAAAGAATAATAAGACGCGTGTCATCGCTGGGAGTAATAGAGTAGGGCCAATGGTGCAAAAAGAGATAGTAAATATGTTTGCTAAGAATACTCAAAAAAATTTAAAAAACATTTCACGCCAACGATTAAAGTTCATGTTGTAATGAAAAGGAGACAGTATGTCTGAAGATAATGTGCAGAGCGCACCTGGTGAGCAAACTTTTGCAGAGCGACCACCAGTAGAAAAAGCAGTTGCTCAAGAGGCGGTGGCCGAAGATACACAGGATCAACCAACTAACCCTGAAGTTGGAGATTTGATTGCAGAGTCAAAGAAGTACAGGGCGAGAAGTCAAAAAGCAGAAGCAGAACTTGCTGAAATGCAAAAGAAAGCAGAAGCTCAACGTAATAAAGAGTTAGAAGCTAAACAAGAGTGGCAAACTCTTGCGGAAGAGCGCGCTGCTAGAATTGCTGAGCTTGAACCAGTAGTGGAGCGAGCAAAGCAAGAAGAAGCAGATATGCGAGAGCAGTTACTTGCTGACTTTAGTGTAGAAGATCGTGAGACATTTGGAGATTTGCCTATAGCAAAACTTCGAGCGTTGCATGATAAAATCATTCAACAGCCTAAGATACCAATAGCCAATAATCCTGCTATACCAGTAAATGAAGTTCAAGAAGATTGGACACAGATGAGCGATAAAGATAGAAAGAAAAACTGGAGCAAGATTATTGAGGGGTATCAGAGAGCTAAAAAATAATAAGGAGCTATAATGGCTTATACCGCTTTTAGTGGAGACGCAACTCAAGGAACAGGATCGCATCTTGATGTATTTATTCCTGAACTATGGTCAGATGGTGTCTACCGCTATTTTGAAAAGAACCTAGTATTAAAACCATTTTTTGACGACTACAGTTCTCTTGTACAAGGTGCTGGCGATGTATTACACATCCCTACGATGCAAGAGGTTGCTAGTGCAGATAAAAGTGCTAATACTGGTGTTGCTTACTCAGTAAATACAGAAACAGACATCGACCTTGCAATCGATCAGCATAAATATGCTGCAAAGCTAAGTGAATTGGCGTTTTCATAAGCAATTATGATTATGATTATTGCGGAATTAAGCGGGAAACCTAAGTGCGTAAGCATAAGGCAATCCGAACCGAAGATTACACGAAGTGTGACCAGGGGCAGAGCATAGCTGGTGAAAAGATATAATCCAGCCACGAGTCCGCGACTACTTACTAAGTAGAAAAGATATGCCGATACTCCGTATAAATGCGGAGATGTGAGATAAAAAACTCACAATAACATTTGATTTGAAGATATTGCAATGATACAATCAAACGAGCAATTGTTTGATAAGTATGCTCAGTCTATGGCATATGCACTTGCGAAAGCAGTTGATACAAAGATTGAAGCTTTGCTTCAAACTCTTGGTACAACTCAAACGCTTGCTGCTGATAATAGCATGAGTAATGCTGATGTTGAAACAGCAATTGGAACATTGTTATCTAATGATATTCCAAAAGAAGAGTGTGCATTCTTCGTGAATCCACTTATTTATGCTGACTTACTAAACTCTAAAGCCTTTGTTACAAATAACTCAGGTGCTGGAGTTGGTTTTGGTAATGATAATCCAGTAATGAACAGTGGTGAAGTTGGACAGCTTTTCGGCATTCCAGTTTTCACTAGTTCTTTAATTCCTACTACTACAAGTACTGGAATTGAAGCTGGTTATTTAGTACATAAATCAGCTATTGCAGTTGCTGTTCAGCAGGACATTAGAGTCCAGTCTGAATACTCAGTCGATTACTTAGGTACTAAAGTTGTTGCTGACATCATTTATGGTGCAGTAATTACTACTAGTAATCACGTTAAGGGAATTGAATTCCTTAATCCGTAAACTGTATGGAACCTATGCTGGGCGGTGCTTTGTCATCGCCCAGTGCAATATATGAAAGATACTTATGATAATACTTAGAAAAGATAATCACACCGTTCATGTTGCCACTCGCGAGGAAGCGCAAAAGTTGGTTAATGACGGTTTTGAAGTAATGAAAAATAAACTCGGTGGGCCAAAGATTGTTAAATCTGAGCCAAAGAAAAAGAAAATGAAAAAGAAGTAACATTCTTTATCATGTCTCGTTCACGGTCTGCTAATACCTTAGAGATGGAGAAAAAATGGCAACAAGTAATTTACATCGTTATACCGCGCAAGAAGCGCTAAACATCATCACCGCAGGCGGTGGCTATGATTATGTCACCAACGCCACAGTAAACGCCCATATATACGTAGCAATCACTGCTTTATCAGTTGACGCAGTTGTATCTGCTACTAGTTCAGATACAGACATATGGGATTCATTATCATCTGTTACAATTAAAGCTGGGCAAACTATTTATGGTAGTTGGTCTGCTGTGACAGTAGCTAGTGGAGATTTCGCAATTGTACATAGGAGATCAAGCTAATGGCTAATCTACATAAACGATCGGTTCAAGAAGCACTAAATGCCACAGTAGGTGGTACATGGACGGTTAAGTCAGCCACTGCTAGTGGTAGTAGTGCCAATGTTAATAATTCAATACATGTAGCGCTTGCAGCGACAACTGCAACTATAGCAGTTTATAGCTCAGTGGCTTTGCATTTTAATTTTAGTGCAGATAGTGGCCAGGATGTCAACGCATCTAATGATATGATTATTCCAAAAGACACAATGATGTTTTTTACTGTGCCTAGAGGATTAGGTAATACAGTGTATTTTAACCATAATAGTACAACAACTAGCACTGGATCAGTGCGGATCGTGGAGATATAATGATTGGTGGAATGGGGAGTGCCGTCACTCCGGATTTAAGTAAAGGCGGTGAAATAGATGGTGACATCACCATTACTGGTGATTTAAAAGTAGAGGGTGGTGGTAGTAGCTTTGCTTATGACCAAATTATAGAAGGCAATATTCATATACTTAATGACGATGGTTTATTAATTATTAGTCCTACAACTGGCAATGAAGATTCTTATGTTAGATTAACAGAAGTAAATGGAACTTCATTTGCTGGTGGATTATTAAGGTATGATGGAGGCACAGATGTTTTTACAATAGGAACACATAATACTTTTAATAAAACTTTATCTGACGATATTGCTGTTATTAATATTCCAAGAGATGGGAGTGGAGTCGGCATAGGCACAACCTCACCTGCTACTAATTTACACATTACGCATCCTACTGCTAACCAATACACTAATGTTAGAATAGACCAGGGAACTTCTCAATATACTGCTAAACTGCATTTTGGTGGGTTGTTAGCTAGTAACGCAGATTACCTAATTGGTGAGATTGCTGGTATATGGGATATTAATGACTCTGTAAATCCTGTTTCTGCAATAAGATTTGAAACTGGTGCTGACACTACAAATAAAGATGATGGTAGATTAACATTTTGGACAAGTTCTGCTAGTAGAAGTTTAGCAGAAAGAATGAGAATTGAACCTGATGGAAGTGTTGGCATTGGAGTTACACCTACTCATACATTACATGCTCTTTCTACTGAAAATAAAGCATTTTTACTTGATAGAAATACTGCTAATAATCCTACGAGTTTAAATGAGCTTAGTTCATATTATTCATTATCAATTAAAAACAGAGCTAGTGGTTCATATCTTAATTTTGCTGGTGATAGCACCCATACTTCTCTACAAGCCACAGACGGAGAAGGTTCAGCAACTGCAAAAATTTTAAATTTAAATCCTTATGGTGGTAATGTCGGTATAGGAACCACCTCACCTAGTGCAAAGCTCGAAATTAATGGAGGTGCTTGGAATACTTCTTTAATTATTAAGGGTAGTGGCTCAAGTGAAGGAATTGTATTTAAAGACTCTGATAATAATGTTGATGGATATATATATGCTTATAATACAGCTATAGGGTTTTTAGATGATGACGCAGATTGGGCAATAAAACATACGACTGACACATCTACAGAATTTTTGATTAGTAATTCTACAAGAATGATGATTACTTCTGCTGGAAATGTCGGTATTGGAACAACTTCTCCTAGTGGAGATGGGTTAACTGGTTCAGCGTCTCCAGCTTTAGAAATTAGTGGGACATATCCAGTCTTACAACTTCACGATACAGATGATGATAATTATAAAGCAGTAATAGGTACAAATGGTGGAAAAGTTTATTTAGGTGGCACTGGTAGTGCTATAACCGCCTTGCAATTATATGTTCAAGGTGGATTAAAAATGAAACTTGATAATAATTCTCGCATCAGTCTATCTAATAATGATAGTGGTACTGAGAATACAGTTTTTGGATATACAGCAGGGGCAAATATTGATGCAGGAAGTAATTATAATGTTTATATAGGGCATCAAACTGCTGCAAGTGGTACTCACGATGATGCAGTAATGAATACAGCAGTTGGGTATAGGGCAATGTATCCCTTGACATCAGGAGATTATAATACAGCACTTGGTTCAGATTCTTTAAGGTCAATTACAACTGGTGGTAGCAATGTCGCAGTTGGGTCATCTGCTGGTTATGCGATTACAATTGGAACTGACAATGTAGCTATTGGACGTAGTGCTGGAACTGCAATAACTGAAGGTCTTTATAATGTAGCTATTGGCTCATATGCTTTAGATGCTATTACAACTCAAAGTAATATGGTTGCGGTAGGGTATCAAGCTGGAACTGCTTTAAATGATACAGGTGCAAATGGTTCTGTTTTAATTGGTTTACAAGCTGGAAAAAGTCAAACTACCGCAGTTTCAACATTTATTGGATGCAGAGCTGGGGCAGAAGCTGATGCAGCAACTACAAATGCAGTTGATAATACTTATGTGGGCTATGAATCAGGAAGATATTTAGATGATGGAACTAATAATACTGCTTTAGGGCATCAAGCAATGAGGTCAGCAGATGCTGATGGTCAGAATGCTAATAATAATTCGGCAGTAGGGTATCAGGCTTTATATAGCGTCACAGATGGTGATAATAATGTTGGAATAGGTAGTTCATCTTTAAGAGAAGTCACAACTGGAATACATAATGTCGCAATAGGTTCAAGTGCATTAGATGCAGTTACAACTACTACAAGAAATGTTGCAGTAGGTTCAGGAGCTGGTGGTGCAACTACAGGCACTGGTAATGTATTTATAGGAAATTTTGCTGGTTCATCTGCAAACGTAGACAATGCAGTAATAATAGGTAGAGATGCAGGGGAAAATCTAACTGGGAGCGGAACTGTTGCTATTGGTTACCAAGCTGGAAATTTATTAACTAGCGGTGCTGATAATACTATTATTGGATATGATGCAGATGTAGATGCTAATGACAGGGGTGGATGTATTATAATTGGAAAAGGACTAAGTTTAAATACAGCAAGTGACAATGTAGTAGAAATTGGTAATAACACTAATTCAATGACTTATGATTTAGATGGTGGCGACATAACTGTCACATCTGATGTAAGAACTAAGAAAAATATTCAAGATACAAAACTGGGATTAGAGTTTATTAACAGACTTAGACCTATTACATATGAAACAAAGCCATCCTCTGAGTATCCAAAAGAATTTGGAATTAAAGAACCATCTAATAAATCAAGTAATAAAACTTGGGATGGATTAATTGCTCAAGAGGTGAAAGCAGTAATGGATGATATGGATGTTGGATTTAGTGGATGGGAAGAAGGCATTAATACAAAACAAAGATTAGCTTATGGTAAATTTGTAATGCCATTAATTAAATCAGTTCAAGAGCTGTCTGAACAGGTAAAACAGCTTAAGAAACAATTAGAGGAAAAGTAAATGAAAAACTACAAAGCAATGAAAGATGCTAAGAGTTGGTCTGTAAAGAAAGCTAAAGTGATTGACAGAGAAGCGGTTTCTGAAGTCAAAGATGACGATGGAAATGTTGTAAGACAAGCCGAAGCTGAACAATCACATGAAGAATTACATCTAGTTCAAAAACGATTTCACACATCTACTGGTAAAGCAATGGATGATTCAGTAATGACTTATGAATTAAGTAGGCTAGCTACTGATATTGTTAATATGAAATCTCGAATTTCAGAATTGCAAAGTGAATTAGTTGACATGGAATTACTAGAAACAGATTTAAAAGCACTTTAAACAACCTGGTTACTTAGAATACATAAGGAAAAGCAATGGCTAAAAAAGAAAAAGAACAAAAGCCTGCGGTATTAACGCTAGATGAGCAAGAGTACGTAATTGACGATATGTCTGATGACGAAAAAATGCTACTTAACCACATTAACGATATGCAAGGCAAGATTAATACTAATCAGTTTATGCGTGATCAGTTAGAAGTTGGTAAAGAAGCATTTATTGGCAAATTGCGCGACTCTCTCAATGCTGAATCTGAAGAAGAAGAGGCTGAAGCAGAGGCATAATGCTTGTTCGGAGATGTGCAAAAGGTGGTAAGGTTTATATATTTAAACCTCGAACAAAAGAAAATTCATCTTATACATTTAGTAAAGATGAAACTATTTCTTTTGATGCACAGAACAAAGCATATATTGTTGTAAGTAATGGGGTGGTAGTAAAGCGCACTAATTCTTTTACTACTGCCCAAACTTCGTTTTTAGAACTTGCTAGTTATG
>VTLG01005621.1_pt1 | contig 35332 bp, 58 predicted proteins | sample 4694571 | NCBI WGS metagenome assembly VTLG01 (sample SAMN12604809, study PRJNA352737) | marine metagenome | biome: ENVO:00000447; feature: ENVO:00000209|ENVO:00000569|ENVO:01000036; material: ENVO:00002151; isolation source: viral sequences binned using virsorter ...
CATTTTCCGTACATAACACAGCAAAAGTATTGATAAACATAGCTTAGCACATCATTAAAGATGTAGTGCCTAGCTTTTCCGGGATTTTTTCTTTTTTGGCAGCTAAAATATTTTGTAACACCACCCACGCAGTCGTTGTCATTGCAATAGGAAGTGATTTCAACTCAGAACAAAATCTCTATGAGCAAAAATTTTACAACAATACCTTTGACATTATCTGAAGCAAACGATTTTGTAACAGAACACCATAGACATAACAAAAAATGTCAAGGTCATAGGTTTTCAATAGGTTGTATAAAAGATAATGAATTAGTTGGTGTTGCTATTTGTGGCAGACCATTATCAAGAAGATTAGACAGTCAGTTTGTTTTAGAAGTTTTAAGAGTTTGTATCAAAGATCCAGCTCCTAAAAATGCCTGTTCTTACCTTTATGGTAGAGCCTGGACTATTTGGCAAGCTATGGGTGGAAAAAAAATATTAACTTACACCTTAGCTACAGAGAGTGGATCTAGTATGAAAGCTGTGGGTTGGAATAAAGTATCAGAAACTAAACCTTTTAAAATCGGTAAAGGATGGACTACTAGAAAAGGAAGAGAATGGCAGCCGATTAACTCACAATTAAAATACAGATGGGAAAAAGGTTATCTCATTTGATGGTGCTGATGAGATGAATCGAACATCCTACTCCCTTCTTACCAAGAAGGTACTCTACCAATGAGTTACACCAGCATTAGGTACTGATTATATGAAAAAAGCTAAAAAAAACACAAAAAAAATCGATGTCTTTGCTCTCATGGTCAAACACATGAACGAAAAGACGCCAATAAAACAAAATTCAGGTCGTGGAGTTGTCAAAGATAGTACAGTTGCACGAATACAAGACATTTACAAAGGGGATCAGAAAGATAATGCGTGAAGTTAAAAATATTAGACCTCTTTTCTGGTATAGGTGGTTTTAGTCTAGGATTAGAAGCAACAGGACATTTTGAGACTGCTGCATTCTGTGAGATAGAACCCTATTGTCAAAAGGTTTTAAAAAAACATTGGCCTAATGTTCCTATTTTTGACGACATACGCAAGTTGAAAGGAACAGATATTGGAACAGTTGACATTATTACAGGAGGATACCCCTGTCAGCCCTTCTCCGTTGCTGGAAAACAAAAAGCTGAGCAAGATCCGAGACACCTCTGGCCAGAGTATTTTAGACTTATCCAAGAACTCCGGCCAACATGGGTTATTGGAGAGAATGTTAGTGGGCATATTAAACTCGGTCTCGACTCCGTACTTGAGGACTTGGCGAGTGAAGGTTACTCCACGAGGACATTTAGTATTTCAGCTTCTAGCATCGGTGCAAACCACAAAAGAGAACGCATCTGGACTGTGGCCTACTCCAACGACTCAAGAGATAGAACATCCCAACATGAAGCTAACTCCAACTGGGAGAAGATTAACGAAGGATGGCAAGAACAGTCATTCTCTGAATCTAGCAGACAAAGCGAGAATGTGGCCAACACCGACTGTCGGTTGCGTGGAGGGAGGAGAACAATCGGATCGAGTAGAGATGACAGCAAACGGAAGTTACATCCTACGCAAAAAGAACAAGCCACACATGACATACGGAGCAAGACTATCGGATGCAATACTGTTCGAGGAAAAACAGAGACTATGGCCGACTCCGACAGTAAACGACTCAAAGAACAATGGAGGCCCAAGTCAATTTCGACGAAAGGGGACAAATCTGAATGTGGCAGTAGCGAAGAGGGGATCGGATGGTGGAAGACTGAACCCAGAGTGGGTAGAGTGGCTCATGGGATTCCCAAAAGGGTGGACAGACTTAAAACACTCGGAAACGCAGTAGTACCACACATACCCTATCTCATAGGTCAAGCGATTGTAGAAAGTTATCAATGAAAATAACTATTCCCTACAAGCCTAGGCCACTTCAAAAAGAAATACATAAAAATCTAACCAGGTTCTCAGTCCTGGTCTGTCATAGAAGGTTTGGAAAAACTGTACTTACAGTCAATGAACTGATTAAGAAGTGCCTACAATGTAAGCTGCCAAGACCTCGCTATTACTACATAGCTCCGACTTACAGTATGGCGAAAAGAATAGCCTGGGATTATTTAAAATATTACACATCGGTTCTACCGAAGATGGAATATCACGAAACAGAACTACGAGCTGATCTTCCTAATGGTGGCAGAATACAATTACTGGGATGTGAGAGACCACAAACGCTCAAAGGACTGTATATGGATGGTGTAGTTTTGGATGAGGTAGCACAAATGCCTCCCAAAATGTGGACTGAAGTTATCAGACCAGCATTATCTGATCGAAAAGGGTTCATGGTGGCGATTGGAACACCCCAAGGACATAATTCGTTTTTTGAACTCTATAATCATGGACTTCAAGATGAAAATTGGTACGCACAAAGTTTTAAAGCTAGTGAAACAAAGATAGTCGATGAAGAAGAACTAGAAGAGGCAAAAAAAATGATGCCTCCTGAGATATACGAGGCAGAATACGAATGTAGTTTTGAAAGCTCTGCCATAGGATCTATTTATTCGCAGTCATTATCCAAAGCAGATAAAGAAGGTCGTATTACAAAAGTTCCCTATGACTCTACGATTAAAGTAGATACTTATTGGGATCTAGGAATGCGAGATAAAACTGCAATATGGTTTGTTCAGCAAAAAGGCTCTGCGATACACCTTATAGATTACTTTGAAGATAGTGGCGAAAGCCTGGAGTATTATGCTTCAATCCTCGATGAAAGAGGATATGTGTATGATACCCACTACCTTCCTCACGATGCTAATGTTCGAGAGATCGGAACTGGTAAATCAAGACTCGAAATAGCTCAATCATTAGGATTAGTAACGAGCATTGTACCGAAGATGTCGATTGAAGATGGTATTAACGCAACCAGAATGACACTTAGTAGATGTTGGTTTGATTATGAAAAAACCAAAGACGGACTAGACGCACTCAGACAATATCGATGGGCAGTCACCGATAAAGGCGAAACAAAAAATAGACCTTTACACGACTGGACTTCTCATGCAGCAGACTCATTTCGATATGTTTGCACAGGATTACAAGAAACAAAAAATTGGTCAACAAAGATTGAATATCCACGATTAGGAATAGTATGAAATTAACAAAAGAAAGATTAAAAGCACTTATAGGTCAAGAGATTAATAACTCTATAGGATTTTATGGTGGTGAGCTTTCAGAACAACGAAAGAATGCCCTTAAATTCTATTTAGGTGAACCCCTAGGCAATGAAGTAGAAGGTCAAAGTCAAGTTAGGTCTCAAGATGTATTAGAAGTAGTCGAGAGTATTCTCCCCTCTATGATGCGTATTTTTACGCAAGGTGAAAGCATTGTTAGATTTGAGCCTACAGGGCCAGAAGATGTAGCTTATGCAGATCAAGCATCGGATTATATCAATCATGTGTTTATGAAGGATAACAATGGTTATTCTATTCTTCACACCTTGTTTAAAGATGCCTTAATTTCTAAAAATGGCTTTGTTAAATATTATTGGAAGAATGATAAAGAACAAAAACAAGAGTCTTATGAAAATTTATCCATAACTGAGTATCAGGCACTATTAGCTGATAACGAAGTTGAAATAGTAGAAGTAGAAGATACTAGCACAGGGTCTGATGTCGAAAACACAGACATTATGGATGTTACTTACAATGTAACTGTCAAAAGAGTAAAGGATTTTGGTCGTGTAGTTGTAGAAAATGTTGCACCTGAGAGTATGCTTGTCAGTAAAACAGCTAATAGTCTTGATGATTGTGATTTTATTGCTCAAAGAGTTTTTAAAACAAGATCAGAACTTATTAGCATGGGTTTTGACAAGAAGATTGTGAACGAATTACCAGTTGCAGATGAAGAAATCTACAACACAGAGGCAGTTACAAGAAGATCGTATGATGACGAGACCATGCCTCAAGAGTATCAAAACATAGATCCTTTATTGACTAGAGTTGCAGTCGTTGATTGCTATATGAAGTGTGATTATGACAACGATGGTATTTCAGAGCTAAGACACATCGTAGTTGGTGGATCTGGAGTTAACTCCTATCGCATATTAGAAAATGAACCCATTGAACAGATACCTTTTGCTACTGTTACTGCTATCCCTATGCCTCATCGTTTCTATGGATTATCAATTTATGATTTGATAGGTGATGTTCAAGAGATTAAGACCACCTTATTAAGACAAACTTTAAACAACGCATACTTGCAAAATAACGCAAGAACAGTCGTTGTTGATGGCCAAGCTAATATAGACGACCTCCTTACATCTAGAGCTGGGGGGATTGTGAGGGTGAAATCACCTGGAGCAGTCTCTCCTATGGCTGCACCCAACTTTATGAGAGAAGGTTTAGCCATGATTGACAAAATCGATCAAGTAAGAGAAGGCAGATCAGGTGTTTCTAAAGTTCAAATGGGCCTTGATAGTGAAACTATTAATAAATCACACACCACAGCAACTAGTGCCAATGTGATGATGAACGCATCGACACAAAGAATAGAGTTATATGCTCGTAACTTTAGTGAAGGTGTTAAAAGAATGTTTCAAGGTATCTTACAATTAGTATGTAAGTACCAAGACCAAGAAAGAATAATAAAATTAAGAAATAGATTTGTACCTATGAACCCTAGAGAGTGGCTAGATAGGTACAATGCAACTGTTCAAGTTGGATTAGGCACAGGATCACAAGATCAACGACTAGAAGTGTTAGGTCGTGTTCTTGCAGTACAAGAAAAACTAATTAGTGTTGGTGGAATGGGTATTGTCGATCCCCAAAAGATATATAATACCTTAGAGAAGTATTTAGAAAATGCTGGTTACAAAGATGCAAGTCAGTTCTTTAATAACCCAGCTACCATGCCTCCACCACCACCCAGACAAGCAAGACCTGATCCATCAGTTCAACTAGCTCAAGCAGAACAGCAAAGGCTAAGAGCGAAAGATCAAGCAGAATTACAACTCAAAGCTAGAAAACAACAAGTTGATGAAACATTTAAGGCAGAAAAATTAAATTTAGATCAACAAAAACTAGCAACTGAAGTTCTCAACGAAGCTGAGAGCAAAAATTTAGAAAAAGAAAAATTAGCAACTAAGATTATACAACAAGGAATTAATTAATGGCATTTACACCATTTCTTCAAGGCACAAAAGCACAAGGCATTATAGACAATTACCTCAACAATACTGCTGGTGGATTTCCTCCTTTTCCAAGTCCATCGACTAACCCTTATATAGTTGACAGTACTCCTTTTATTCCACCAGCAGCACAACCTTCTCCTGAAACACCAGGTATTAATACCCCTAACTGTGATGAATTATATCCTGGGGAGGGTAGAGTTTATGATCCAGTTCTTCAGGCTTGTGTTTTACCTGATGTTGCAGTTTATGATGGTGGTAACAGACAAGATTTTGATCGTGATGAGATGATGTTTCGTCAAATGCAAAGAGATCCCTCTACTCCTTTTGGTGCTTCAAATATATTAGACGATTATCAAATAGATAGTAGAGGTGGTGATAATATATTTTTAAGATTTGATCCTGAAGTCAATAGACTAGGTGCTGGATTACCATTAGGATTTAATATTCTTGGTCAACTAGCAGATAATTTGACGGGAGGAGCAAATAGAAGGCAGAACGCCTTTGATGCTGCTACTCAAACACTTGCTGATTTAGGATATGGTCAACAGTTAAACAATCGAACTTTCCAAGTTTTTAACCCTCAACAATATTTTGAGACAGTACAAAGCAATCCACTACAAGGATTGAACGCATCAGATGGTGCTTCTACAATGACAGTTGGACAAGCTGTTGATAGTGTTATGAACCCAGTACCAGCTATAGGCCCATCTGATTCAGGTGGAGCTCCGATAGCAGAAGATTTATCAGGTAGTTTATTATTTACAAGCCCTCTTACATCAGTTGACTCTAGTGGTAATAGAACTCGAAACGATGCTGCTTATCGAGCTGAAGTAGCTAGAAATATTGAAAGAAATAAAAGAAACTTTGGAACTTCTGGTTTTAAAGAAGGTGTAGGTTTTATTCGTGGCAGATAACGAGCAAAAAAGAAGCATAGAAGCAAAACAAATAATGGAACACCCATTATTTATAGAAGCAGTAAACAAAATTCGATCCGACCTAAATATAGAATGGTTAAATAGCGATCTACAAAATTCAGAACAGAGAGAAAACATTTTTGTTATGAGAAGAATGTTGGAACTTGTTGTGATGCAACTAAGGTCTGTTATGGAAACAGGCAAAATCATAAAAAAATAGGAGAAATTAAATGGCAGAAGAACCAGCGATGGAATCTGCAACAGAAAATCAGAATGAATCTGTTGCACCTATGCCCAAGCCTCTAAATGTAAGTGAGGCAGCTACAAACTTGAAGAACTTATTAGATCCTCAAGCCTCTGAGACTCAAGAAGTAGCAAGTGAAGAATCATCAAAAGAGGTAAGCGACTCGGAGACGAATATCGAAGAAACTTATGATGATCCAGAACTAATCGATCAAATTGAAGATGAAACACCTTCAGACACTAATCAGGAACTTTACTCATTAACTGTAAATGGTGAAAATGTAGAAGTTACCCTTGATGAACTCAAAAAGGGATATTCTCGACAAAGCGACTATACTCGTAAAACTGAAAAACTATCGCAAGATAGAAAGAGTGTTGAAGCAAAAAATGCTGAAGCAACCAGGTTAAACGAGGAGGCTAAAATCAAACGAGATCAATATGAACAGCAACTTCAAATATTGTCTGAACACTTAAAATCAACATCTAATAATGTTGATATGGAAAGACTGTATCAAGAAGATCCAGCCAAATATGTGAAACTCAAAGCAGAGCAAGATAGACAAAAACAGCTTCAACTTGAAGTTCAACGAGAAGAAGAAAGAATAAAAGCTGAAAAGCAAAGAGAAGCTGAAGAAAACCTTGCAAAATTTGTAGTTGAACAAAAAAAAATATTGGCAGAGAAACTTCCAATTTATTCAGATCAGAAAAAAGGGCCTGAATTTCAAAAAGATATACGGGAATTTGCTAGGTCTAAAGGCTATACAGATGAAGAAATATCAATGTTAGTCGATCATAGAGCTATATTAATATTAGCTGATGCCTTCCGATATAATCAGATTAAAAAGAATGCTAATCTGAAGAACAAAAAAGTAAGAAAAGTATCGAAGGTAGTAAGTTCTAGTAGTCCTAAAATTCAAGATGATAGTGAAGCAGCAGTTAGATTGAAATCTCAAAAAGCAAATCTGAAAAGAACAGGCAAAGTGCAAGACGCAGCGAATGTTCTTCAACAGATTTTTTCTCGATAACATATATAGAAAGGAATAAGTAATGGCACAACCAACCAATACTTTTGATACCTATGATGGTGCGAACTCTATAAGAGAAGATTTAGCTGATGTAATTTACAATATTTCACCTTCTGAAACTCCTTTTATGAGCAACGCAGCTAAAGGTACAGCCTCAAGTACATTGTACGAATGGCAAACAGACTCACTAGCTGATACTGCTGCTAACGCACAGATCGAAGGTGATGATTATGACGGAGATGCAAGAACTGCAACTGTCAGACTTAACAACAGAACACAAATCTCAGCAAAGTCAGTAACTATTTCAGGTACAGACGATGCAGTAGATAATGCTGGAATGTCAACACAAATGGCATACCAACTTGCAAAGATGGGTAAAGAACTCAAGCGAGACATGGAAAGAGCTTTTGTAGGAATTGAAAATGCAAAAGTTGCTGGTAATGCTTCAACAGCTAGAGAACTAGCATCTGTAGGAACTTGGTATGGTGGTAACAAACCTGGCACATCTTCTGCTGCTGGTAACTTCTCAACCAATGGTTCGCCTTCAGCAACTCCTGCTGGTGACGGATCGACAGCTATCGCTGGTGGTACTAACAGAGCCTTTACAGAGGCACTATTAAAAGCTGGTCTTTTAAAAGCCTTTGAATTAGGTGGAGAACCTGAGACAGTAATGATGTCACCATCCCATAAGCAGACTGCTAGTGGCTTCGCAGGGGTAGCGTCAAAGTACAAAGATGCCTCAGATAGAGTCTCTATCGGCACAACAGATATTTATGTGTCAGATTTCGGTGAAGTTGCATTTGTACCTAACAGACATCAACAAGCAAACAGAGTAGATATCCTCCAAATGGATATGTGGTCAGTCGATTTTTTAAGACCATTCCAAACAACTGATCTTGCAAAAACTGGTGACTCAGACAAGAAGTTACTCTTAGCTGAGTACACTTTATGTGCAAAAGCACCTAACGCAAACTTTGGTATATTTAACTTAACTGCATAATTGTAGTTCAAGGACAGGGAGGGATTTTATGCCCTCCCTTTTTTATTAGAGAGGAAACAATGACAATATTCGCAAACAAAAAACATTCATCAAGACTTTACAAAGTAGTTGCTAATGCAATTAAGAAGGATCAAACAATCTCAAGAGGTCTTGGTAAAAGACAATCTAAACAGACATCACCTGGAGATCGTAAGTATGATCCGATGTTAAGTATGAGAAGCAACCAAGGATTAGAGATCAACGACACAGTTGATATGATGATCGCAAAAGCAATAAAGTAATGGCTAAAAAATTCTCACTTAATGATCCTGACGATCAAGCAGCAGTAAAAACTAATCTTATTGTTGATGAGGCTGAGAATAAATTTCATATAGAAAACTACCAAGATCAAGCATCTATTAAAGAAATTTTAGACGCAAACAAAGTAGCACAAAATGAAGGTGCTTATAAGTCTAAGGCGATGCAAAACGAGAAGGGTTACCGAGTTGCAAGGCTACCAAACATAGTAGTTCATCAATTAGCTAAACAAGGCATACTGAATTACAATGGAAAAGTCCTTGATAAAACTAGATTTTTCAGATGGTTAAACGACTCAGATAACAGACACTTTAGAATATATACAGGAAACTTATAATGGCATTAGATACTTTTGATAACTTAAAAACAGCGATAGCAAGTTATCTCAATAGAAGTGATTTGACAGCAAACTTAGCTGATTTTATCAGACTTACTGAAGCTAGATTGAACAGAGAGCTGAGAGTAAGAGAAATGGTAAACACAGACACATCTATAACAACTGTCTCTGGTACACAAAGCTATACATTACCGACAGGCTATTTAGAGGCAACCACAGTTATATTTCAAAGTGATCCTTACTGTACTCTTAGATTTATTAGTAATACTGACTTTTACAACAAATATAATGATAGTCAGAGTAAAGGTAAGCCACAATTTTTTACTATAGTCGGAACAGATATACTTTTAGGTAGAGCTCCAGACTCAGCAACTACTTTACAAATTAATTTTTATAAAACACTATCTGCGTTATCAGATAGTAATTCAACTAACACAATTTTAACAAATTATCCTGAATTGTATTTATATGGTTCTCTAGCAGAAGCAGCACCTTTTATTATGCAAGATGAAAGAATTAACACTTGGGGTAATCTTTATAAAGAAGCATTAAAAAATGCTAATGAAACATCCTCAAGAGGCTCTACTACATCTTCACCTCTACAGATGTCCACACCTCAGGTAGCATAAAATGATTGAGTTCGGTGATTTACAAGCTGATCTACCTACTTATCAGAACTCAGGAGCTCTGAAAGTAGATAATGTAATTCCTTTAAAAAAAGGTTATCAAGCTCTTCCAGGCTTTCAAACATTGACAACAACAGGATTATCAAATGCTGCTGTAGGATTATTCACAAGTTTTAGTACTGGTGGTTCAACAAACTATGCTGGTGACAGATCAAAACTTTATCAGATGGACTCCTCATTAGTCTTTCAAGATAAAAGTAAAGCTGGTGGCTATAACAACTCTACTACAGAGAATGCTAGAGACTTCTGGGCCTTTACACAGTTTGGTTCAAACATCATTGCAACTAACTTTGCAGATAACATACAAAAGTTTGAAGAAGGTGTAGATAGTGTGTTTAGTGATCTGATAGCATTAAAAGCTAAGTTTATAGCTGTTATAAGAGACTTTGTTGTTGTAGGTCATACCAACGAGTCAGGAACAGTTTACAATCAAAGAGTAAAATGGTCAGGAATTAATGATAGTTCTACCTGGACTCCAAGCCAATCAACACAGTCAGGCTTTCAAGATATTGTTGGAAGTCATGGAAATGTTCAAGCAATAGTTGGTGGTGAGTCTGCTGGTGTAATATTTATGGAAAAGGCAATCTATAGAATGTCTTATGTCGGTGTTCCATTAGTATTTCAGTTTGACAAGATTGCAGATAATATTGGAGCTTTTGCACCAAAGTCTGTGGCTTCCTATGGTAATATGATTTTTTTCTTAGCACAGGATGGTTTTTACAAACTTACTGGTGGACAGCAACTAACACCCATAGGTAATGGTCGTGTTGATAATTTTTTCTTTGATGATTTATCATCAAATTTAGATGGTATTACAAGTGCGATAGATCCTAACAACAGTATTGTTGTGTGGTCATATCGAGGTGGTGGTGCTACTGGAACTACAAATAATAAGTTTTTGATTTATAACTATAGTGTAGATAAATGGAGTACAGGAAGTGGACTAGATTTAGAGTTTATATCTAGTGCCTCTCAAGAAGCATTTACAACTTTAGAAAGTTTAGATGTGTTAGGTAATCTAGATAACTTAACAAAGTCATTAGACTCCTACTTTTACAAAGAAGGTATTGTAGGTCTTGCTGGTTTTAATAGTGAGCATAAGTTTGGAAAATTCTTAGCCACTAGTCTTTCAGCTACAGTTGACACGACAGAGTTTGAAGGAGCTGAAAATAAAAGATCAACACTAATCGAATGCAGACCGATTGTAGATGGCACATCTAATACTACAGTCACAGTCACACCAATAACAAGAAATTCACAGCTTGATAGTATATCTGTTGGAGATACTGTATCAACGAATGATAGTGGTACTTGTCCATTAAGATCAACATCAAGGTATCATCGAGTCAGAGTAAATGTGACAGGAAACTTCAACACTCTTAGTGGTGTAGATATAGAAGCGAGACCTGAAGGTGGCAGATAATCAGTTTCCTTTTGTACCTTTATCGATACCAGATCAAGGACAACACTTACGATTAGTTTCAACATCATTGAACAATACAATCAATGGAAAGTTAAACAGTACAGGAACAATAACATTAAGGGCAAATCAAACTACTACTACTCTTACAGATGCAAGAATAGGTGGTAATTCAATTATCTTGTTTATGCCAACTTCTGCAAATGGCAGAACAGCTCTCAATGGACTTCATGTTTCTGCAAGAGCAAATGGGAGTTCTACACTAACTCATGCAAGTTCAGGCAATACAGACCAAAACTTATCATACTGTGTCATCGGATGATGTAATAACTAGAGTGCCTAGTGAAGATGTTGAACTTATATGGAAACAAGTTTCTTCATATTTAGTTAAAGCATTAGACGAAACTTATGCAATAGAGGACATATATGAAGGTCTGATAGATGATCGAATGCAACTTTTTATAAGTTGGAATAATAATCGAGTTGAAAGTGCTGTTGTTACTGAAATAGCAGTTTACCCACAGTCTAAAGTATTAAGATATTTTTTAGCTGGAGGAACAAACTTAGAGAATTGGTTAGAGAGAATACAAATAATTATAGAAAAATTTGCAAAAAGAGAAAATTGTACTCATATCGAAGTCGCTGGTCGCAAAGGATGGGTACGAAAATTGAAAGGATTTAAAGTTAAAGCATACTTACTAAATAAGGAAATATAATCATGTCAAAAGGATCAAACCCAACAAATGTAACTACAACAACAGCAAGTGAACCATCAGAGTTTATTAGGCCATATTACACTCAAGCGATAGATGCAGCACAGGATTTATATGAAAACCCTAATATGCCAACATTTTTTCCTAATAACACTTTTGTTGACTTTGCACCAGAAACAGAAACAGCTTTACAATTAGCAAGTGCGAGAGCTTTACAAGGCAATCCACTATTAGGTTCTTCTCAACAAGAGATAAACAGAGTCTTATCAGGTGATTATTTATCACCAACAACAAATCCTTACTCACAAGCATTGTTTAATCAAATGGCTGGTGATGTAACCTCACAAGTACAATCACAGTTTAGTAGAGCTGGTAGATTAGGATCTGCTGCTAATCAAGAAGTCTTATCAAGAAGTCTTGGTGAATTAGCAAACAAAGTTTACGGAGATCAGTTTAATCGTGAAAGAGATAGACAGTTCCAAGCTACTCAGATTGCACCTCAACTAGGTGAAATGGATTTCAACGATATAGCAAGATTACAACAAGTCGGTCAAGAAAGAGAAGCACTAGAAATGGCAAAACTACAAGATGCTATTGCTAGATATGATTACAACCAACAGCAACCTTACATCAAATTAAACCAATACTTAGGTTCACTAGGTGCTGCTGTACCATCAACAACTATATCAACACAACCAGTCTTTAGAAATACTGGTGCTGGATTACTTGGTGGAGCATTAGCTGGAGCTAGATTAGCTGGATTGATACCTGGAGTCGGTGCTGGTATGGGAGCTATTGGTGGTGGATTACTTGGAGGGTTCTTTTAATGGTAGCAAGAGCATTACAAAATAGAGGTCTTATCCCTTCTTCACCTTTAAATGTTTCAATGAATGTCATACCTAATATGAATGTTGGTGGAATGGGAACACCTAGAACAACACCATTTTCTACATTTACGACTCCAAGAAGTTACTCAGCTTTAAATGTTGGAGGAATGTCTATGGGTGCTAATAATCCTGGAGGTAGATTTTCAGCTCTAACTGGTATGGGTGCAAATGCACCTGGAGGAACTCAAATGCTTCCTCAAAATACTTTTGCTGCTGGTATGGAACAAGGTGCAAAAAATGTATATGCCAAACCAGCTTTTGTAAGACCTACACAACAAAAACCTAATGTGCCTCCAAATCAATTAGGTCAAAATTTATTAGATTTTGCATCAAGTCCTCAAGGTATTGGTTTTGCAAGAGGCTTGTTAGAGGCAAGTGGTTATTCCACAACCCCTGTTTCTTTTGGCCAAGCTATAGCTCAAGGACTTGGGTACATGACTGAGGCAGATCAAACTGAGGCAGAAAGAAAACAACAAGAATTTGAGAATTTATTATTAGAAAGACAATTAACATTACAAGAACAAGAAGCAGCAAAACCAGAAGGAATATTTACACAAACACTTATTGATGTGCCTGATGGTAAAGGAGGAACTATTAAACAATTAGTTAATGTTGCTCCAGATGGAAAAATATCAACAATAGGTGGTGGTGGCACAAATATTAATATTAATGATGGAACTTCTAAAGGTTATGAAAAAGTAAATGAAAAATATGCAGCAGAATATATTAAATGGATAGAAACTGGTTCTTATCAAGTTGAATTAGAGAATTTAAAAAAGTTAGATGAGTCATTAGACACATTAAGAAATAAAAATGTTACTGGTGCAATTATTGGTTTAACTCCAAATGCTGTTCTATCAGTTTTAAATCCTGAAGCACTAAATCTTCAAGACAATATACGATCTATCGTTTTTCAAGGTCTAAGAGCAACACTTGGAGCTCAGTTTACTGAGAGAGAGGGTAACAGATTAGTTGAAGCTGCATTTAACCCTATGTTAAGTGAAGAAATGAACATTGTTAGATTAGAAAGAATGCGTGAAAGAATTAAAGCTATGATTGAGTCTAAACAAGCAGCAGTAACTCATTTTCAAAATAACAATGGAGATATGTCAGGTTATACAGGACAAGCAACATTTAATCTAGATGAAGCTGTAGCTAATGAAAATGATATTGCAATCAACAATGGTAAAGATGCCTTCTTATCTACAATATATTCAGTAGATGATTACAAAGATTTTAGTAACCAAGAATTTGTAGAATATTTCCAAAATGCACAGCCAGAGGAACAAAAATTTATAATAGAGAATGCTGAAGCAATAGGAATGGATGTAAATTAATGGTAGATAAAAACTTAAAATTAAGCGACCTTACTGGCTCACAAAAAACTAGTGATGGACTAAATGAGTTTAAACAAGACTCAAATGTATTTTTACAAGCAATAACTAATGTACCTTCAAGTGCTAAAAAGTTTGCAAAAGATGTTATAACACCATTTTTAAGTCCAATCCAAACAGCAAAAGATTTAGCTTCATTAGGTTCTAGTGTTGTTAATTTAATAAGACCTGGAGAACAAGGTAATGAAGAAATTGCAAAACAAGTAGGTAATTTTTTTGTTCAAAGATATGGGAGCTTAGAAAACATAAAAAAAACCTTTGCTACTGATCCTGTAGGAATGTTGTCTGATGTATCAATTATATTAACAGGAGGAGCTGCTTTAGCACCTAAAGGTGGTCAAGTCGCATCTATTGCAAGTAAAGCTGCAAAAGTTACTGATCCTATAAAAATAGGGAGTAAAGGTGCATCATTAGCTGGTGAACTTCCTACTCAATTCTTTGGTGCAACAACTGGTGCTGGTGGTAGGGCTATAAAAGAAGCAATAGAAGCTGGTGCTGAAGGTGGTACAAGACAAAAGAAATTCAAAGAGGGTATGAGAGGTGAAGATTTAGAAGGAGTGGTCAGAGATGCTTATGAGTCTATTAGAAAAATAAATGAGGCAAAAAGTAAATCTTATAGAGATGGTATTTCAGGATTACAATTAGGCAAAAAGGACATCAATTTTAGTAAAGTAGATCAAATAATAAAAGATTATAAAGTAAGTAAGAAAATCGGATCAAAAGGTAGATTAAGATTAAATAAAGAGTCAAATGCTAAACTAAAAGAAATTGAGAGTCTTGTTGATAAATACAGAAATGATACAACTCTGCACAATGTTGAGGGTTTAGATTTTTTAAAACAAGAAATTGATGGATTATACCCAACAGGCATAAATCCTGGTCAAGTTGAAACAGTAGTCGCAGAAATTAGAAGAAAAGTTTATGACTTAATTATAAAAGAAGTTCCTGATTATGCGAAAGTAATGGATGCTTATGAAACTGCATCAAAAGCAGAAAAAGCAATCATTAAAGAGTTAAGTATGGGTAAAAATGTAGGCACAGGAACTACACTCAGAAAACTTAATCAGGCTGTAAAAGACAATGCAGCATCAAACTTTGGTAATCGAGCTGATATGGTGGCAAATCTAAACCCTAATATTATGCCTAAATTAGCTGGTGGTGCTTTGTCATCTTATGTGCCAAGAGGTTTACAAGGAGTCATAGCTGGTGGTGGACAAGTTCCAGCAATGGCATACGCAGTATCTCAAGGAGCAAATCCAGCAGCTTTTATACCTGGGTTATTAGCACAGTCTCCAAGACTTGTAGGCAATATGGCTAATATTTATGGAATGGCTAAAGGTAGAAATTTACCTTTTACAAATACTCCTATCAGACAGTTACCATTATCTGCAACATCAAAAGTTTCTAGACCACTAGGATTATTATCAAACGAAATGCAAAACAATGAAGCATTACAGAATAGAGGATTATTACAATGACAGTAAGTTCATACAGCACAACAGCAAGTAGCAACACAGCGATTAATGGAGTGAATATCTCTGAGGGTATGTCACCCTCTGATGTGAACAATGCCATTAGAGAACAATTAAAAGATGTTAGATCAGTATGGAATGACAAAGAGTGGTTCTTATTAGGTGATGGTGATGGCACAACAACCTTTACGAGAGCCTCTGCTACATCAGTTACAGTTGCATCAGATATAACATCAACACATCATGTTGGTCGTAGAGTCAAAATTATTGGTAGTGCTACAGGCACAATTTTTGGAAAGATTGCTACAAGTGCATTTTCCTCACCGAACACAACCTTAACTTTTACTTTCGATAGTGGCTCACTAAACTCAGGTGATACTACAGTTGCAGTCTATGTAGGTTCGGTTTTTACAAATCCAGCTAATCCTGTTGTCGATGAAGATAACATGGCGAGTGATAGTGCGTTAATTCCTCCTTCTCAACAATCCGTAAAAGCATTTGTCACTTCAGGTACAGCTACCCTCACAAATAAAACTATAGCATTAGGTAGTAACACCATATCAGGTACTACTGCTCAATTTAACTCTGCGTTAAGCGATGGGAGCTTTGCCACATTAGCTGGATCAGAAACTCTTACTAACAAAACTTTAACAAGTCCTGTTATAAACACATCGGTTTCAGGATCAGCAATCTTAGATGAAGATGATCTAGCATCAAACTCAGATACAAAACTTGCTACTCAACAATCTATTAAGGCTTATGTAAACTCACAAGTCACAGCACAAAACCTGGATATTACAGATGGTAGTTCTACAATTTCTATTGATTTCATATCCGAAACATTAGGTCTCTTAGGTGGTACTGGAATAGATGCAACTGCATCAGGAAACAATGTAACCTTTGCTATTGACTCTACTGTAGCTACCAAAACAGGCTCAGAGACTTTAACTAACAAAACTATGAGTGGTGCATCGAATACATTTTCAGCCATTCCTACTTCTGCACTATCAGGCACAGTATCTAATTCGCAAGTAGGTACAGGCATAGATGCTACCAAGATAGCTGATGGTTCTGTAACAAACACAGAATTTCAGCATATCGGTACTGTGTCATCAAATGTTCAAACTCAATTAGATGGTAAACTTACAGCAAGTAATAATTTATCAGATGTAGGAGCAGCTTCTACAGCAAGATCAAACTTAGGTCTTGGTTCTATGGCAGTCCAAAACTCAGGTACAGTTTCTATAAGTGGTGGATCTATCACAGGAATTGGTACACCTTCAAACAACTCTGATGTAGCTATTAAGTCTTATGTTGATGAATTAGTTGCTGGTCTGAGAACAAGAATTATTGCTGAAGTAGCAACTACAGCAAATGTTAATCTTACAAATGGATTAGAAGCTGGTGATACCATAGATGGTGTAACCCTTGTTGCTGGTGATCGAGTTTTAGTCAAAGATCAGTCTGATGCTACTGAAAATGGTTTATACCTGGCAGTATCAAGTGGAGCTGCTTCAAGAGATCCACAGTACGATACAATTGCAGAATTAAGTGGTGGTTTGATAGTAGTAAATCAAGGATCTACTAATGACAACAAGATATTTCTTTGTACGACTGACAGCGATGGCTCACTTGGTTCTACAAACATAACATATACACAAGTTACACCAAGTAACACAGGAACAGTTACAAGCATTGGCCTTACCCAATCAGGTTCAGAATTTTCTATATCAGGATCACCAGTTACATCTGCTGGTAATATAACACTAGATGTAAACAGAATTAGTGCTACTAAAATAGGTGCTAATTCAAATGTTTCAGATACAGAATTTGGTTATCTCGATGGAGTAACCTCATCAATACAAACACAAATTAACAACAAAGCTGGTGCTGGTTTCGCAGTAGCGATGGCAATAGCTTTATAAGAAAGGAAAACTATGCCCCAAGATTTTGAAAGATCTTACGCTAGTTCGATTTCAAACTCATCAGGATCGCCAACAACATTGGTCACTTCAAACTCTGATGACGCATTGATTTCAATTAGATTAGTAAACAAACACACAGCATCAGTAAATGCTTCTGTAATTATATCATCAGGTGGTACAGACTTTAATGTTATAAAAAATGCACCTATACCAGTTGGGGGTTCATTAGAGTTAATCGACTCAGGTTCAAAGATAGTAATTCAAAATGGTGATGTAGTAAAAGCATTTGCAGACACAGCTAGTGCTGTAGATTGCTTAGTGAGTTTCGTAGATAGCATTAGTACATAGGAGATAACATGGCGTATGTAGGCAACACACCAGCAGATAAAACACTTAAATTAGAAAAACAACAATTTACTACTTCTGCTACAACATCTTATACTCTAAGTCATAGTGTATCTGATCCTCAAGATATAGCTTTGTTTATTAACAATGTTAGACAAAACCCTCACTCAAGCTATACAGTATCGAACACAACACTAACACTAAGTGCTGCTACTGCATCTACAGACACCATGTACTGTGTGTTCTTAGGTAGAGCTATAGGCACAGTAGGTATTGGAGCTGGTTCAGTTACTAAAGACAAAGTAGATTTTATATCAGATAGTTCAGGATCAGGTGTTATATCTAAAGGTGACGGATCTAGTATTGACGGATCTATACAACTTAACTGCCATGTCAATTCGCATGGAATTAAATTAAAGTCACCACCTCATAGTGCTGGACAAAGTTATACTTTAACATTTCCACAAACTGCTCCTAGCTCTGGTAAATTTATACAAACAGACGGATCAGGTAATTTAAGTTTTGCTAGTGCTGGTATTACAGAAGCAGACCAATTTAGATTAACTGCACAGTTACAAGCTAATGCAGATCCAATTAGTTCTAATCTTGAAAGAGTAGATGACGCTACATTTTCTAAAATAGGAACAGGAATGTCTTTATCATCTGGAGTTTATACATTTCCTTCAACAGGATTGTATCTAGTAGGCTGTCATGCTGAGTTTCAAATATCTCAAGACATAGGTGCGGAAGTTCAAACTTTTGTTTCATCTAATAGTGGAAGTAATTATGACATTGTTGCTGTAGCTATGGGTGGTAAGCAAGGCTCAAATTTTGCACATTTTACTTCTTATTCATGTACTTATGTCAATGTTACAGACGCAAGTACATTTCGTGTAAAATTTAAAGCTGATGGTTTTGCATCAACGGACACAAGATTAAGAGGAGATACAGGATATAACATGACTTCATTTGATTTTATTAGATTAGGAGATAGCCAATGAACGATAAAGACTGGTTACAAAATGCTCTTGGTAAATTTAATACTGACAAACCCCAATGGTATGGGTGGAGAAAACAAGATGATAATGGTAATGATATTCCCAATAATCAAAGAATGACTTTTGAAAATATTATTTTAAACGACAGAACTGCAACTATGCCTACAAAAGAACAAGTAGATGCAAAAATTGTTGAATTAAAACAAGCTGAAACAAATAAAGAAACAAAGAGAGCATCTGCCAAGAAAAAACTACAAGACTTAGGATTAACAGTAGATGAAATTAAGGAGGCATTTGGGATCTAATGGCAATAGATAAAATACAAGCATCAAGCATAAACCTAGCAGATACCTTTGCTTTTACTGGATCTGTAAGTGGTGCTGGTGAAAGCAATTCCCCTCGTTTTTTTGGGAGAAAAGCATCAACACAAACCTTAGACAGAGGTACACAAACAGAATTAACTGGTTTTACAACAGATGAAATAGATAGTGATAGTGCATTTGATGGCACAACTTTTACAGTTCCTAGTGGTAAAGCTGGTATCTACTATTTTCATGCTAATATTTTTGGAAATTTTGGTAGTGTCGGAAATGATGGTGAAGAAGCACAATTAAACTTTAAAAAAAATACTACTGTGCTTTCTACAGAATCAAAATTTTTAATAGCAAATACATATAATATTATGAGAATATCACTATCTCATTCTATAATTCAAGACATGGCAGTTGGCGATACAATGAAAGTTGTATTTATGCTGAAAGATGGTAATGCGTCTGATAATACTAATCATCTTGTTGCTACTGCATCACATTTTTTAGGATTTAAGTTATGAGCTATATTGGAGTCAGTCCTACAATAGGGAATTATATTGAGTTGGATGACATATCAAGTTCGTTCAACGGATCAAATGTTACATTTTCTTTAACCTCAGGTGGGGTTGCAGTTACACCTCAAACAGATGCTAACGCAATCATTTCTATCTCTGGTGTCGTGCAATACACATCTGCATACACGATTAGTGGATCACAGATAACATTTAGTTCTGCTCCCCTATCGACAGATAACTTTAGTGGTAGAGTGTTAGGTGACAGTAGAGATATTGGTACACCAACTGATGGAACAGTATCATCATCAAGTTTATCCTCTACATTCTTTATGACTAATGGTCAGACATTTAACAATGTGTCTATCGCTTCTGGTAAAAATGCTATGGCAGTAGGTACAATAACAATATCAGGTACATTAACAGTACCATCAGGGAGCAGTTTTGTAATCATATGAGTATAATTCAAGTAGATACACTACAAAAAAGAGATGGGAGTACATTTCCTATAGGTAAGATTGGTCAAGTTATTTATGCACAAACAACAACACAATCTCAAAGTACATCAACATCTTATGCAACAACTGGTTTTTCAGCTAGTATTACACCCACAAGCACTTCATCTAAAATATTAGTAGTATTTGATGTTCACTATCAAGTATTTGGTAATAGTGCAAATTCTGATTTTGGTGGTAATTTTAAAATTGTAAGAACAGTATCTTCAACTGATACTGATGTTTTTATTGAAGCTAATCCTACACCTAGAACATATAATGCATATACCGGTAATGCTTATCATTTTGGAAGTTATAACATGACTGAACTTGATGAACCTTCAACTACTTCAGCTTGTACTTATACAGTTCATTCAAAAGCTAGAATAACTGATAATAGAATTTCTTTATCACAAGATAGTGCTATAAGCACAGTTACACTAATGGAGGTACTAGCCTAATGTCCACACTTAAAGTTACAAATCTACAAAAGCTAGATGGATCACCATTTCCTATGGCTAGTCAAGTTATTCAAGCATCTACAGTTACACAAGTTACAAGCACTACTGGCACACAAGTAGATACTGGACTTACTGCAAGTATTACACCCTCATTTACTACAAGTAAAATTATAATCATCTTAGCTCAGATATTTGGTAAAAATGCAGTCAATACACAAATTGATGCTTACCTTTATAGAGATAGCACAACAATAGTAAGTGAGTGGTTAAATGATGATATAAGAACTGGAGATGGTACAACATTGTTTCCAGGGCATAGTGCTTTTGTATGGTATGATAGTCCTAATACTACTAGCTCTGTAACTTACAAAACTACTTTTAGAAATGCTGCTGCAAGTGGCACAGTATATGCACAAGGCAATAATGCTAGATCAAGTATTTTACTTATGGAGGTATTAGGATGAGTTCAGAATTAAGAGTAGATACAATTAAATTGGCAAACGGAAATACTGCTACAGCTAGTGGTTTAGGTATCGGTGGTGTTGGTAAAATTGGTCAAGTTATTTATGGTACATTTTCAACAGCAACTAATACTAGCAGTACCAGTTATGTTGATACTGGATTAAATGCTAATATCACACCATCAGCCACATCATCAAAAGTTTTGGTCATGGCTAAGATACATGGTATGTGGAACAATGGTGGTGCTGGTCGTGCTATGTTGTTCAAAATATTACGAGATACAACAGAAATACAAAATCCAGTTTTAACTGCTAATTTTATAGGGAATGTAGCTGGAAGTCTTATAGGAGCAACTTGTGCTATGGATTTTCTAGATAGTCCATCAAGTACATCTGCGTTAAATTACAAAATTCAGTTTAGAGCTAATAATGCTGCACAAAATACAATAAATGCAAATAGTGATATTTCATCAATAACATTAATAGAGGTACTAGCATAATGGCTATTACAAGATTAAATAATAATTCTATAAGTAGTGTTACTACTTTGCCTAGTGGTGTTGGTGGTAAAATATTAGCTGTTTATCAAGATTATAGTTCAACACAAGTTGATAGTTCAACAGATAATTCTTACATAGATGTAACTGCTTTGGCTATAACACTAACACCAGCAAGTTCATCTTCTAAATTTTGGTTATCTTATAATACACATGGAAGTAATTTAGCTGGAGCTTCACAAGCATTAAATGTTTCTATTGATTTCAAAAGAGTTATATCTGGTGGAGCAACACAATCAGCAATAATTAACGCAACAGATAGTGGTGCTATGAATAGAAGATATAATTACGATAATAGAAGTAATACATTAGGTATAAATTATTTAAACCCAATGTTAAGTGTGACTTGGCTTGATAGTCCATCAACAGCTTCTGCTATCACATACACCCCACAATTTAATAAATATCAATGGGCAGGAACAAGTGGTACATCAATGGGTGTAAATGGTGGTTTGTTCCAAATTATGGAGATTAGTTCATAACTAAAGAAAGGAAAGTAAAATGACAGACATAGCAAGTGCAATCAAAGCCCTCAAAGACGATGCAGAGTTTGTAGTATCAGGAGAACCCAGCAACGAAGATGAGTACAAGGCTAATGTAAAATATGTAACTGGAGCAGATTCAAATGGAAGTGCAATCTTTGGAGATCAGTTATTTACATGGAGTCAAGTATCAGCAAAGAAAGCTGAGTTACAGACTGAATACGACAACAATGAGTATCAAAGAAAAAGAGCAGCAGAATACCCAGAGATAGTCGATCAATTAGATGAGATTTATCACAATGGTATTGATGGTTGGAAAACTAAAATTAAAGCAGTCAAAGACAAATATCCAAAGTCTTAGTAATCACTAGAGCAGATGGCAAAAGATCACCTTACCTTTTTTACATCTTTAGCTGTGGTGTTTTTATTTACGATGATTCTTTGCACAGAAGCTCACTCAAATACAAATACAGTAACTAGCAACACAGTAAGTGGTACAGTCACAACTGTTGACAAAACTCCACCTACCGCCTCTGCTCCACCATTTAGTGTAATGCAGAGTGACTCTTGTGCGATACCAGCATCAATAGGAATACAGAGCCAAGTGTTTGGCATAGCTACAGCAAAAACTTTTGAGGATGTTGATTGTTCTAAAAGGAAATATGCGAAGCTACTTTTTCAATTTGGCCTTAAAATTTCGGCAGTCAATGTCTTGTGCACAGAACCAGTCGTGTTTCAAGCTATGGAAAGATCAGGTAGCCCTTGCCCAGCAGGTAAAGGGTTGATTGGCCAAGACGCTCAAGATTATTGGGATAAGTACCCTGAAGAAAGACCAGATTATGAAGATTGGAAGAAAACGAATATCAATATGCCAAAAGAAGAAGAAGTTGTAGATAATGATGGTATTAAAAATTTTGCTCTTATGGCTCTTTCTATGCTTCTCATACTCTAACGCTGAAGAATTAAATACAAACAATTTACTGAACGAAGCTGATACCTGGAGTCAATCAGGTAGAGTCAGTGCTGATACTTGTTCTTACTCAGGTGCATTGCAACCTGGCGAAGTTTGTTTTGGTCATTCTAATACTAGAGGCACTGTTGATGGTGGAGGTACAATAACTTCAGACGAGATAAGTTTTATTACTGATGGTGGTCTGACACAACAAGAGCTAAACCAGGGATTTACTTTTGATTATGGTTTTACTGCTGAAAGTCACATTAGTAACAGTAGATTACCGACTTGCAGTCAGACTAATGGAGATTGCAGAGACATTATAGATTATACGCTTACTTTGTCTGAGCCTGGTGGTCAAACAATCAATACTTATAATCATTATATTGAATTAGATTATTCAGGTCTCCGTAATTATTCGTATTCACAAACAATAGGAGAAAATTCTTACCAAGATGTACTTGCACAAATTTCAATTTTCGGAGTTGATGCTGGTTATACAAGCAGTGCCTTCGGAGCAATACTTTCACAACCATACCTGGATGTTCACTATAGCACTGTATTTTTAGTTGAAGAAATTATTAACATCATTGATGATGTTGTTGAGCAAATAACAGTTGAAGAGCCAATAGATATTGTTGAAATAGAGATTGAGCTGCCAGAAATTTTAGATACTCCCATAGAATTTGAATTAGATCTAACTACAGACATAGAGCTGCCAGAGCTTGAGTTGGAAAGTATTGAACAAATAGAAATTATCGAGGTTGTTGAAGTTGTTGATGCCTCACCAACTGAGATGAATATCGAAATGGAAATCGAGATGGAGATTGAAATGGAGATAGAGCAAGAGATGGAAGCTGCGATTGAAGAAACAATCCAAGAGTCAACAGATGAACCTACTGAGCCAGAACCCAATACTGATGATGTTGAAACAACAGAACCAGAAGAAACTACAGAAGAAGAACCAGAACCAAAACAAGAAGATCAAGACCAAGAAGAAGAGCCAAGAGAAATTTTAACTGTAGAAAAGAAACAAGAAGTTAAACAAAAGATTGTAAAAAAAATTATGGATGAAAATAAAAATAAATCTGATCCTAGCAGCCAGGCACAGACAATGGCTTTGATGATTGTCTTGACTGATACTCAAGGTTTCAGCGAATATTTAACTCAGGAGCTTGTAGAGCCTATTGTATTCCAGGATCAATCACTTCCACTCCAAGAAATGATACCTGATCCCTACTCTGGTTTGTTTGATGCAGCACAAAACAACATGATGAATACTTTAGTGAACTCACAATATTAATATGGAAGCATCTTTTGGTGGACTCACTTTCAAAGGTGGAAAAATTTTTGGAGTTATTGTTGCTCTAACAACATTTGTTGGTGCATTGTATGGAGGTTTTGTCGCTTACAAAGATTACACAGATTTTAAAAATTTTATACAAAACGAATATGTAGAACCAGATCTGTCAGGGTTTGATAAAAGAATAGACTTAACTAAGGCTGAGATGGAAGCTCAGAACGAAATACTTTCAAAACAAGTAGAGTCAATCAAAGGTGAAGTAGAATTAATTTTACAAGAAGTTCAGTTAATTGCTTCTGTAGTACAAGATCAAAAGACAGATCTCAAAACTTCGATTCGTGATATGCAGCAAGATATACGACATATTACTGGGATTGTTGACTCAGTAGAAGATAAACAAAAATCAGACACCAGGGAAATATTTGAAGAACTAAAACTTATTGAAGATGAACTAGATTTACAAATTAAGAAAGCATTAGAAAACCCACTAAACAATATGGCAGTAATTAAATAATGGCTACACGAAAAGAAAAAGATTTAATTATAAAATTAGATAAAGAAATTGCACTTGTGAAGAAAGACATAACAGTGCTGCGTGAAAATCATCTCAAGCACCTGGAGTCTAAAATTATTAGAATAGACAGGGTGCTTTGGTCTGTAGGTTTCGCTGTATTTGCAAACCTTCTAATCTTAGTAAGAGACTTACTATTTTAAATAACATTTGGAGTAACTTAAAAAATGTATCAAGAAGTAAAAGATAAAATCAAGCAAAGTGAAGGATATTCTGGAACTGGGTACTACCTAGAGTACAAAGGAGCTAATGGCGAAACTATCAAAGAAGATTTTATGACGATCGGATGGGGCCACAAATGCGTAGATGGTGATCCCTACGAACCTGGAGTTGAATATTCAAAAGAAGTTTTAGAACAACAGTTTGAAAAAGACTTTCTTGTCTATTTAAATGCAGCAGAACGATATATAGGTGACTGTGAAGTTCCTCATTCAATAAAGGATTTTATAATAGAGTGTGCATACAATATTGGAGAGCCTAAATTATTTCAATTCGTCAAAATGCGTCAAGCAATGAAAGATGGAAAGTGGAAATTGATGGCCTCAGAATTAAGAAATTCAAAGCTCTATAGGACTTTGACTTCGAGATATGAACCACTTGCAAAAATGATAGAGGAGACTTGATATGTTAAATATGATAATAGGGCCTATTTCTAATATAGTAGGTAATACAGTTAAAGGGATTATAGAGACTAAAAAAGCTAAAGCAGAATTAGCTGTTACTGAAATAAAAGCAAAAACAAAATTAAAAGAAGATCAAATAGCTGGAAAGGTCGCTTGGGAGGCTTCTGCTGTCGATCAAATGGGAAGCAGTATTAAGGATGAAATAGCCTTAATAGTTCTATTAACTCCAGCAGTATTAGTTTTTATTCCAGGTATGACAGCACATATTAAAGCTGGATTTGAAGCATTACATAGTTTGCCTACTTACTATCAACACTTACTTTACATAGCTATAAGTGCAAGTTTTGGAATAAAAGGTGCTTCAGGTGCTATGAAATTGTTTAAAAAGTGAGCAAAGATCCGAGACTAAAAAGAGCTGGTGTAAGTGCCTTTAACAAACCAAAAAGAACACCAGGTCATCCCACAAAATCTCATGTAGTTGTTGCAAAGAGTGGAGATCAAATAAAGACAATTCGTTTTGGACAACAAGGAGTATCTGGAGCTGGTAAAAATCCAAAGTCAGCAAAAGATAAAGCAAGAAGAAAATCCTTCAAAGCTAGACACGCAAAAAATATTGCAAAAGGTAAAATGTCTGCTGCTTATTGGGCCTCAAAAACAAAATGGTAGGAACTATAACTGACGACATCAATCGATGGTCAAAAGAAGTAGTTGAAAAACCAAACAAACATCTTGGTAACTTTGCTGTGTGTCCTTATGCTCGTGGCTGTAAAAAAAACAAACAATTTAAAATAGAAGAAATACATGAGGCTAAACTACTACTACCAACTGTAGTTGATTGGGCCAACAAATTAAAAAAAACTAAGTATAGAATAGTTATTATAGGTTGTTCTGACTTATCAATTACAGCAACCGAATTAGATTCAAGTATTGAAGCCTTAAACTTTGTTTATATGCCAAAAGATGTTTACTTGATGGCATCTCATCCTGAGACTAGTGATGAGAATATAGATTTTCTTTACGATCATGGCTTCGAAACTTCAACAGACTTCAGTATGGTCTTAATACAAAGATATCAAGACCTTGAAGAAGCCTCTCTAAAGTTAAAAAAAGTAGGTTACTACAAACATTGGGAGGAGGACTACTACAAAGAAACAGTCGAACATCGACACAACTTACAAAGGAGAATAGATATGCGTGGAATGAAAAAAACTGCAAAAAAAGTTAATGGTAAAATGAACCCTATGATGAAAAAGGGTAAGAAAAAAGCCAAAAAGAAAAAGAAGTAATGCCTAGAAAACTATCAAAAAAGCAAAAAAAGATAGCTCAAGTTGCAGCACCAAGAAACAAAATTACTGGTGCTGACTTCAAAGGCTTACGAAAAAAGAAAAAGAAAAAATAATGCCCAAAAAAAGCACAGTAAACAAATCAGGTAACTACACAAAACCAGGATTGCGAAAAAGACTTTTTAATTCAATAAAATCTAGAGCTGTGCAAGGAACTGCTGCTGGTAAATGGAGTGCTAGAAAAGCACAGCTACTAGCAAAACAATACAAAGCAAAAGGTGGAGGTTATAAGTAATGGCACTTAAAGGGCCCCAAAGAAGCCTAAAAAAATGGGGTAAACAAAAGTGGAGAACTAAATCAGGTAAGCCATCATCCAAGACAGGAGAGAGATACTTACCAGAAAAAGTTATAAAAAAATTAACTTCCTCTGAATATGCAGCCTCTACAAGAAGGAAAAGAAAAGTTGGCGGTACTGGTAGAAATGCGAAATATTCTAAAAAAATCGCAAGACTTGTAAGAAATGCTTAATTAGTAATGTAAAAATTACAAATTGACATGATAAATTATAAAGGGGTGTCGTTAAACACCCCTTGTATGGTTAAATAAATGGAAAAAATAATGGACTAAGTTGCCTTAAAATCCAAATATTGTATTTTTTTCTAGGAATATAAGATTTAATAATCCTTCTATTAAATTCTGGAGTATCTTCAATAACACAAGTAAACATTATGCAACCTCCTTCTCTTTAACCTTCCAAGGCTTTAGTGAGGTAAAAATTATGACTCCCTTATGTTTAATTTGGTCATAATCTTTTTGAGTTAATATTAGTTGTTTCTTTTCTTTATATTTGAACTGCCAATATGTCATAGTCTCTCCTTAAAAAAGGCCATCCCAAAATGTACGCAAAATGTACGGAAATTTTTGTAACTTAACGCACACTTTGGTTTAGCATTACCCAAAAGAACAAGTTTTTGTCGATTTTTGTTCATTATGGTAGGAAAGTACTCTATTACCAATGATAGGTCAATACCTAATTTACATTGATAATCAAAGGTTTTTTGTAAGTAATTATCAAATGTACGAGAAATGTTCACAGTTTATTTATAAGATTCTGTTTTCTTTTCTTATCTACTTTTGCATAGTTGTAAACCATAGTATCTGACTTCCATCCACCTACTGACATAATATCATTAGTCGATGCTCCTTTATTAGAGAGTTCTGATGCAAATGTATGTCGAAGTGAATGTCTTTTTTTGTTTTGATCTACATGAGCAAAACTCAACATTTCTCTCCATCTAGGTATAAGACCATGTATAGTATTTTTTTGTTGTCCGACAAATCTCCAGGTAAATAAATATCCTTCTCTATCATTAATTCTTTGTAACCAATGCCATAATGAAATCTCAGGTTCATTATCATTTCTTTGTATTGGTATATTTCTCCATGACTGTGTTTTATTTTCAAAAATATTTAATTCATTATTATCCAGGTCAATCATAGGTCGGTTGTTAGGATCTAATCTAGCAAAATTCATATTAAGAGCTTCTTGTATTCTAGCCCCAGTTCTATAAAGAAATATCAATAACAATTTAATTTCATTGTCAGAGTGTTCAATACATCTGATTATTTCATCTTTAGTCCATACATACTTATCTTTATCTCTCATCGATATCTGTGGTAACTGTTTAATTTTATATGGCTTACACCAATTATTTTCTGCTGCAAAACTAATTAATCTGCTTAGAGGTCTAATAACTACAGTATTTATCGTATTATATTTTGAGGATAAAATTTTTCTTTCATCAATTGGTATTGAAGTAAATTTTCTACCTTGATATCTTCTAATTAAATCTCCTGTTTCTGTACCTTTAGGATATCTTAAATAGATTAATTCTTCTTTTTTTTGATTTGTAATATCTTTTAGGAGTGTAGAACCAATGCAATCAGCATTCTTTTTAAAGTATGCTATTCTAGCCTCACTAGGACATTGGTCAAAACTGTTAAGTAATTTTTCAGTTACAAACTTTACATCATAAGTTTTTCTTTTGATCTTGTTGTCTTTATAAGTTCCTTCATCTAACTGTTTTTGCAATAACCATAAATATTCTTCGGCTTTTTTTCTACTAATAGTTCCTGTGGACTCGTACTCTATTTTATAGTTTTTAAAAGGTGTTTTATAAGTACCCCTAATTTGTAAATACTTACTGTTTGGTCTTTTTGTTATTTTAAGCATAATGCTTTAATCCTTTCTATATCTTGCTTCGTGAAAACTCTTTTGCTTCCGAAGTATCGATTAAAACATTGCTCTTTTGGGTGTTTTGAGGATAAACTATCTATTGTTCTTTTGAAAGCTCTTTCTGATTTAGCTTTGAAAATAGGGTAAATTTCTCTAATTGTGTATAGTTCTTCTATCTGATTTGTCATAATAATTTCTCCTGGTTTGTATTTTCTGGAGATTTCCAGAAGATGTTACAGAGTCTAAACTCAGACTCACCTTTAAATCTAGGTGGAAAACTCCTTGATGTTTTTGTTAATAAAGCTGATTTAAGTTGATCGACACCTAAGAACATCTGCTCATTGTTATCTAATCTTTTTAAAATCATGCCACCTCTTTTTATGGCCCTCTCTATTTCATAATCTTTTATGGATGCTTTGCCTTGCCATAATCGACCAATTTTTCTTGTCGGATATTTCATGTTACTAAAGATCCTAACTTCATCTCTTGTCTATTAGTTGCATTTGCATCTAACATAAACTCAATTTTTGTTTGAACTCTCTCAAGTTCTGCATATTTATTATCCATATCTTCTTGAGCCTTTTCTAAATCTTCTCTTAAAGTAACTACAGCTTCATCTGTACGAGCTCTAGCCTTGCGATCCTCAATAGACATTTTCAATTCATTAAATTTTAATTGAATAAAAGTTTGATCGAGTTGATGATCTAACAATCTCTCAATTCTATCTCTATGTCTTTTTGCTGCTTTATAATTCTTAATAGCAGTCATCTTTGCATCAGCAATTTCATCTGGCCTAAAACTTACCATCTATCCTCACTTTCTCTTTCACCATATCAAGCACCAAACATTTAATTTCTGCATTAAACTTTGGATCGTGTTCAGCTTTGACATGGTGTTCATTACAGAGGGGCAAGATTTTCCACATAATCCTTTAAATAAAACTTTGAGCCTCCCATTTGGCGTGGAAGTAAGTGATGAAGTGAAGTGGCTTGGCCTCCACAATAAACACAAAAACACTCACTTGTGTCTTTGATATTGAAGAACTTTAGCCAAACCTTTGTGTGGTTTTTCATTCAACACCTCCAATACTTTTACATCTAATATTTTTACTAAAGGATAATTTTTTCTATCCCAACCATGTTTGTGCTTATCAAACAAATGTTTTTCAATATGTGAAATATCTATCTTTTTATCTTTCATCACTATCTCCTAAAATGGAATGTCATCAGGTATAGAGTTACCTAATGATTTTAATTCTTCTGGTTGATCTTTTTTTTCAGGTTTCCACTTATTTTGCTCTGCATACCATTTGCCTGATTTACTAACTTTGACATCTATGTTAATCCAATCATCTTCTTTGTTTTGAAGTTGTTTCTTGTACCAATTTGTAAAATCAGCTTTCTTTATTGATATAGAGCATTTAATAAAATCTTTCTTCGGTTCTTTCGCAAAAAAACCATTAATAAATTCTTTTTCATCAATCATCGCTAAACTCCTTTGGTTTATTATTTTTAGTTTTATTTTGATCTAATTTTTCAAGATCATCTTTTTCCCCTGTACTTAGTTGAAACAAAGAACGCATAAATTGTTTCAATGCGTAACTTTGAGCTGTACCCATTGCAGTTCCAGAACCAAATGGAACTATAATGTGTTTAGTTGTTGGAAAACTCCAAGTGTCACCATCTTTATGAATTAAAATATATTCATAAACTACACTTAAACTTTTACCTGATTCTGATACTTCACAACTTTTTTCGTGTGGTATAATTATCAACCCAGCCTTTGCACAAGCTGGTTGTACTTCTTTTAAAAAACCATCAATACTTGTATAAGAATATTTTTGAAACTTATTCTCTGCATCTTTTGTAAGTGGTTCATTTAAAGTAAGCATTACATCATTTATTGCAGTAGCAATACTTTTTGGCATGGCTTCTATTTCCATTATTTCTTCTCCTTAATTATTTTGTTAAGTTTTTTGTCTTGATCGAATGCTTTTCTTAATGTCTTAAAATATTGAAATGCAAAATCTAATTGTTTTAAGTTGAACTCTTTTATTTGAAAGTCATCTGTATCTTTTCCAAATCTAGCTACAATAAATTTGTTAATTTTATAATCGTACTTTTCTTGTATCATCTGCCTGTAAGCAGAGCCTTGAATTAAATTATCTGGATAAATATCTTTACTTGTTTTAAAATCTACGAGAATATACTCATCATCTTTTTTAACTAATAAATCTGCTGTTCCACCATATTGATATAGCTTTGATGTGAATGATTGTTCACAGAATATAACTTCACAGTTTTTACTAAACTCATTCCACCAATCTAAAAATTTTTTAAAACAATTTTGAACTATCTCATTACTTGGTAATTCATATTCTAAATCTTCAATATGTAATTGTGCTAACTCGTGAACATTAGTTCCTATATCTGCTGCTTTGTTGATCTCTTGATGATAAGATTTACCTTTAAGACCTAGTTTATTAGACCAGATTATTAGACCAATACTGTTTTTAAATCTTGATAAAATTGTAGTAACACTAGGAACTACTTTCTGTAAAATTTTATATATCGTATGTGCCATATTTCAAAAATGGCAAATACTCTGTTTTACACTCTAAGAGTTGCGGGGATCTTATATAATGTGAAAAAAATAATCGAATATTTGCCATAATTGACAAAATAAATCAATTTTATTACAAATCAAGTTATTTCTGACAAATTGTATTATTTATGACAATTAATAATATTGTTTAGGTTTCCTAAATGTGTGTTCAATTATACTAGTATTTTCACTAACAGTATTTAGATTGATGACTTCATTAATTGGTCTAATTTTGATGTATTTTGTTGAAAGGATTTTCCAGCTTTTAGTGCGAGTTGGTAAAACATATTCTACTATATGATTTTTGAAATCTACATTAATTACAAATGCAAGAATTTCGCCATCTTCTTTTTCAAATATACATCTTTGTGAATCTTCACTATTAAAATTTTTTTCGTTTAAAAACAAATTTTCATTATATAAATAAGCAATTAAACCTGATTTTGATAATACAACTAATGTTCCATCAATATATTCAAAATCATTTGAACATACTAAATAATCGTTTTGAAATTTACCTCTTTGTTCAACGAAACCATTAGATAAATTAAGGTTGCCAACAACAGGGTATCTGCAAACATAATCATCAATTACCTTCCAAGGGTGAATTTTCAATATTTTTGCATAAATATAACATTGTTCTAAATTAATTCTTCTAACGCCTGTTAAGTGTAATCCTACTGTAGATTGATCGATCAAAAATTTACCATGCTTATTTCGAGGCATTACCTCCATGATATCTCTAATTTTATTTAAATTAGCTTTATTTAAGTGAAAAACTAAAGACTCGTTCATGGAATGTATCATAAACTAAAAACACCTCTTTTCATCAATTTTATGCAAAAATTAACCATTTTATGCAAAATAAAGAATTATTTATTATATGTCAAATTAATTATTATATGTCATAAATTATATAATTTGTTGAAATCAGATTTAAAATACTTATTAATGTTATTAGAAGAATATTTTTTTTATAAAAAAATATGTGAGGAGAATGGTATTTTATGGCCAAATTACGAGGTTCAAATATGGCAAAAGCTATTAATTATCAATGGTTTTGAAGAACCTTTGCCAAAATTGTCGAGAATTATTAGATTCGAAAGTAAAATTAAAAAAATTAGAAAAAAAAATTTTAAATTTCATACACAATTACCAAATCAATCAAAACTTATCACCAAGTTATTTAGAGATACGAAAGAATTGCGATATCAAAAGCAGCTCCAACTTACAGAGATACTTGAAAGATTTGAAAGAAAAGTTGTTTATAGATTTTACCCCAGGATCAGCAAGAGATATCACAATATTAAGAAAAGAAGGATGGCTCGATGACTGAAAAAATGAAATTACCATACTTTGATTTTTATTATCAAGACTTTTTAACAGGAACAGCACACTTTACCCATCAGCAAAAAGGAATCTATATAACTTTAATGTGCCACGCTGGTGTTCGTAATGGACAAGGATTACCCAATAATTTTGAACAACTTTGTACTATAGTAAATGTTTATAGTAGCGATCCAGATATTGTTGATTCTTTAAAGACAGACATAAACACAGTATTAAAAGAAAAATTTAAATTAATCGATAATAAATGGCATAACGAAAGACAATTAGAGGATTACAAAAGAACAGTAGAAAAAATTAATCACAGAGCTGAAGCTGGTCGTAAAGGTGGTCTAGCAAAAGCGAAGCAAACCTCTAGCAAAGTATCTGTATCTGATTCTGTATCTGTATCTTTTAATTATATATGGGATGCGTTAATGGTGAAACGAGGTAGTAAGAAGAAGGCTTTTGAAAAATACAGAAACATTCCTGTAACTATTAGTAAAGATTCAATTATTAATAAATACAATGAACTTTGTCGTAATACAGAAAATCAAATATATATTCCACACTTTAGCACTTGGTTATCTCAAGAGCGTTACAATGACGAAGAAGTTTTTAATTTAGAAATTTTTAAAAAAAAACATGGCATAACTGCAAACTTTTTAGAAGAAAAAGATAATTTATTATTTTTTATGCAAAAAGAACCTTGGGGTATAATCGATTATATTTATAAAAAAGATGGAACATTGATCCCTCAAAAAGAATATTATGGGAAAGAAAAAGAAAAAAAAGCAGCATCGAACTAAACCAAAAGAAATCTCACAATCACAAGAGATTGATTATGGAGCTCAAACTTTAATAAGAGAAAATGGAAAGATATATAGATTACCTGATGGTGCTGAAATGGTTGTTGGTAACAAACATATTCAAAAAAAGATTAACTCAGTCCATGAAAGCTATTATGCCAGGCATCAATTAGATCCAACTGATGCTAAAAGAAACGCAACTAGATTTGTAGCTGGTCAAAAACTTGAATATTTAGGAATTATTAGTAATAAAATGAAAAGCTGCACATTTAACTTTAGCAGATTAGCTGGTATTCCTTATGGTAGTGAGTTTTTTAATATTTTAAAAATTGATTATGAACAAGAATTTAATGATGCAATAAAGGCAACATTTCAACACCAATCACTGGTTTGGGATGTAATTATTGATAATTTACCAGCAAGACATAAAAGAATGAACTCTTATAGAGAAGGTTTAGATATGTTGATTGATTTTTGGAAGATGTAAATATGCCTATTTGTGCCTATTTAGAATATTGAATAGATAATATAGAGTATTTTATAAGATCCATAAGTATGGGAAAAATCCATACAAATTTCAATAAATAATAAAAATGAAACCTAAAGAACAATCTAATAAATTGGCGGACTCAGATTTACTAATGACTATAATCCTGGCTGACGAAGAAGGTAAACCAATAGTATTAGTAAGGTTTGCAAACTTTGATAATGACAAACAAGCACAAGATTTTATTTCAGTATTTAAACACCAACAAAGTATAGAAAAATTAGGTTACATAAACGAAACAATACATTAATGGCAGCAGAAACAAAATATACAAAGGAACTCGTAGAGACTGTATTACAAGAACTAGCAATGGGTAAATCCATTAGAGAAGCATTGAAAACAGTTGATACAGCTTGGGAGACCTGGAGAAAGTGGTTGAATAAGAAAACTGGCCTTAGAGAAAGATATAACCAGGCAAAAGAAGATGGTATTGAATACTCAATGGCAGAGGTAGAACAAGTGGCCAAAGATGCAGTAAAGAAGTCTGGGGAAAGTAAAATGGATATGGCTAATGTAAAAGCTATCGATACATTCATCAAGCATAAGCAATGGATGGCTAGTAAGTTAGCTGCGAAGAAGTACGGAGATAGAACTCAAATGGAGATAGGAAACATACAAGATCAAAGTTTCTCTATTAAATGGGATAAGTAAAAACAATGATGGATAAAATAAATAAACTAAAAGATAGATGGAATAAACTAAACAAGAAGGGTAAGGCTATTGTAGTAGTAGTAGCAGTAGTCATTATTGTAGTTATTTCACAAAATATTTAGTGTTTTTAGAGATAATTGCATACAAATTGATTGTGTTTGTGGAGGGTGTTGTGTGTAAAAGTGTTGAGTTTGTTAAAAGAATTAGCAAAAAGCTCAATAGTGGCATGGAAGTCCTCGTGAGCAGATTTTTTGTTCGTATTTTGTTCGTAAATGGCAAAAAAATATATAAAAGCTGGT
>VTLG01014632.1_pt1 | contig 35328 bp, 32 predicted proteins | sample 4694571 | NCBI WGS metagenome assembly VTLG01 (sample SAMN12604809, study PRJNA352737) | marine metagenome | biome: ENVO:00000447; feature: ENVO:00000209|ENVO:00000569|ENVO:01000036; material: ENVO:00002151; isolation source: viral sequences binned using virsorter ...
TCCCCCCCATATAAGAAAAAGGAGTTTGAGATGAACCCGCAGAATTGCTTCTGACCCATACTGATAGTGTTAACTCATTAGGCAGAGCAAATAATTCTATTCCTTGATTATGGTCTGAGGCTACTCCTGATCCTGAAATTGGACCTAATAAAATAGCATCATCAGTTCCATCAAAAGAAACATAACCATAAGATGAAAGAGCTCCATCAAAATTAGTATCATTATATGAAGACCCACTTACCCTTGCTTTAGAAGTATTATCAGAAAGAGTTGAATATGGTAATGTAGGTAAATTATAAACTGTATTTCCCCCTGACCAACAATTTCGATTTTTTGCGTCAAAGCAATATATTAATCCATTTTCTATATCAGTTTCACTTGGTCCGTAAGTTGTAGCCATTATTTTTTAAATTTTACGATCAGGATACCAGCCATCCCATTCATCCTTTTCTTCCATAAACAATTTTATTATAAATATTAATGGATTCTTACCTTCTTAATTAGCCAATTAACATCAGGGTATTTTTTAGCCATTTTTCTTACTGAGAAAATATTTTTAGCAGAATCATCCATAAAACGAATATCATTCCATCCCTTTTGAGCTTGCTGTTCTATCCAATCGGCTTTATCTTGTGGGTCTGAGGAGCCTAAAGCTACAATTTCAATATTTTCAATACCGTTTTCTTTAAAAAAATTTTTAATTGGTACAGGATTATTTCTTGCTGTTAAGATAGCCGTTCTTCTATTTCTACTTGACTTATCTAATACTTGAAGTAGTAGATTAAAATTCTTTTTTATTACAGCAGGATCCTTTAATGGACCTTCAAATTCATTAAAATCAAATTGATCTCCTTCTTGAGGTTCATAAACAGCATATTCGGCAGGTGTAAATGTTTCTTCTTCACCATTGGCATGAGTAATATAGACCTTTGCCTGTGTTGATACTAATGTATCATCAAAATCAAATATTGATAATTTTTTAGTATGTTTTGGAGAGGTCGTCATCACTTTTTTTCGTTTTACTTTTTAATTTGGCTGCTTTAAGATATGCTTCTCTATCAACTCTTTTTCCTTGTACGTTTGGTTTAGGTTTTAATTTTTCAGAATATGTTTCTTCTATATCTTCATTTACCTTTTTAGATTCTTCTTCAATTTCTTTTTCTTTTGGAATATCCATAATCTCAGATAAAGGATAAGGTGTATTAAATTCTTTACCTTCAGGAACTATTGTTTCAAATGTTAATTCTTCTTCAATATCCGGAGGAGTTGGATTACTTTCTGGTGTTGGGGCTTTAACCTGCTTGGCTTTTCTCTCCACCTGATGAGCAACCTCTTCCTCCGGTGTTTTTCCTTTTAAATTTGCAAAAGCAAAGTTAGCTGCTATTACCAAAGCAATAGCTAAAGGATCAAAAACAAATATTATAACTAATAATAACCAATTAATTATTCTATCCATAGATTCCCCCGTCAATTTACTAAGATATTTTAGGGGACCCAACTCTGATGATAGGTTTTCTTCACTTTCTATATCTAGTACTCTAAATTCTAATTGAGTAATGGAATCTGTTACTGTTTCTAGCTTTATTGATATTTTATCTCTACTTTTTAATGCAATATCTAATTGTCTTTCAAATGATTGTCGTGTTGATCTTGAAGTTGTTGTTATGAGTTGACCAGATTCTCTATCAATATATTGGACTGTGGTGCCTGTGGATAGTGCTTTTCTTAATTCTGCTATATCTTCACCTAATTTTTCTTTTTCAAGATTATAGGTTGTTCTATTTTCATTAAATCTATCTTTTTTAAGATTTAAAACAGCTACTTTTTTATCTACCATTTCTGATTTGGTAGCTGTTTCTTGATAAGCAGCACTTAAAAAACCGTATATTCCTGCTGATGTAATTAGTACTAATACTATTGTAGCTATAGTTAAGTATACCTTTAATAGTCTATTTAATTTTCCCCAATATTGATAAAGTAAAGAAGCTACTACTAATTTAGCAACTTCTAAAGATCCAGCCATTATTATTACTTGAAAAGAAGCACCAGCAAATAATTTACTTAAACCTGTTACTGAATAAAAAGCAGCTGAAGCACTTACAGATAATGCTGATAGAGCTATTATTGTGGGAAATATTCTATTGTAAATAGATTTAAACATAAAATTTAACTATATTTAAGTGGCTTCTACCATAGCATCATTCAATCTATACCATTTATTATTATAGGCATCATAAATGTGTATTTTCTTTTCAGTTCTATGAAAAAATATAGTACCATCTTTTGCTTCATTAGCAGTATCATTTGCTCCAAATGAGGAACTTTGGATTGGAGTTGTAGCTCCAGTTGAGGTCTTTTCATAATTTATTGGAATTGTGATGTAAGGTATATTTCCATCTGAGTCATCATAGTATCCAACAGAGAATGCTGTTTTTCTTAAAGTGTTGGTTTCTCCAACTCCTACTTCAAACATATTATAATTAGGTGGGGTTGATAAACCAGTAGTATTATATCTACCTATAGTCAATCCATAATTTACAGAAGAAGTTACTTGAAACCCATGAGCCCAAGAATACAAACCATAACCACCATGTCCTGTTAAGGATTGATACCCACTAGCTACACTACCTTGAATACCTGCTTTTGTATAATGTCCCACAGTGAAAGTGAAATTAGAAGCTGCAATACTTCCTGTTCCTATGGCCATTGATCCTAAATGGGTTGATTGGTTTTGTCTCCCCATAGCAAAAGAGCCTTCACCAGAAGCTATATTGTTAATACCAGCAGCCCAAGCATAATTTCCTGATGCTTTTGATCTATCCCCCTGAGCATGAGCCCAATTTCCTGATGCTGTTGTTTGATATCCTTCAGCATGAGAAAAATCTCCAGTAACTAAAGTATTATCCCCTTCAGCATGGCTTCCTTTTGTACCTGATGATACCCTGGAACCTGAACCTTCAGCATGGCCATGACTTCCATAAACTGATGTATGGCCTCCTTCAGCATGATTATAATTTCCTGAGGTATCTGTATTTTGTCCTTCAGTATGATTTGCATAACCTCTAGCTTTGGTTAATTGACCTTCAGCATGTGCATATTGTCCAGAAGCTGTTGTTTGGTATCCTTCAGCATGTGCATAAGGACCATCAGTAAATGTTTCTTTTCCTTCAGCATGATCTCCAACTCCTTTTGTATAAGAACCACTACCTTCAGCATGAGAAGATTGACCTGAAGCCCAAGTCTCTGATCCTTCTGCATGAGCTCCTTTTCCAGATCCTGTAGTATGTTGTCCTTCTGCATGTGAGTATGCCCCAGCAGTTGTCCACGAATAGTGTCCTTCAGCATGAGAAGCATATGCGGATGCTCTTGTATTTGCTCCTTCAGAATGAGCTTTACCTGAAGAAGCAACTGTATTATCTCCTTGTGCATGAGATGAATCTCCTGAGGCTTCATTTCCTGTTCCTTGAGCAAATGCTCTATATCCATCTATATTATTAGGATATCCTATACTCAATGATCCTGTTATTGAGGCATCTCCATTACGTGACCCATCCCATTCTGATGTTACATTAGTTAGTGCACTTCCATCCCCTTTAAAAAAACTAGCAGTAACAGGGCCTGAAGCATTTATTTTTCCTGTTAATTCTACATCTCCAGTTTGAGTAGTATTCCCATCTAATAAAAAACTACCGGTCATTGTATGAGTATCATCAGCTGAATCTCCCCACCTAGTAGAACCAGATGCAAAACTTTCAGTATAATGAACAACTGATGAACTTACAATATATTGTTCTGCTATTAAATCTCCTGTTAATCTTACATTACCCTCTACAGTTTGTGTTGAAGCATCTCCTAAATTTGTAAATACTACATTACTTACAGAAGCATTAGCAGCATATGAAGCAGTAACAGCATGAGAAGCAGATGTAGCTACAGAAGCACTTATTGCCCAAGATGATGTTAATTGATTTACTGTTCCTTCTGGTAATACTGATAGTGAGCCTGATATTTGGGTTGATCCTGTAATATAAACAGAAGATCCAGACATATTATAGGTAAGCCAATGAAAATTACCATCAACTTGTGCGTAACTTAAAACTGATCCTTGTCCCGTTCCCCAAGTACCTGTAGATCTATATATTATTGCCATTTGTTTTTCTTATAAATATCTGAAAATACATAGATAGTAAGAAAACTATACTATCTCACATGAACCTCCGGCACATGCTAGTTCACCTTTAAGATCAGTTTCATCTGTTAATTCATTGATTTGAGTTAAATCAACTTTATCTAAACTTTCAATCATTTTATCATAAACTTCTTTAGTACAATCTTCAAAAGGAGCTTGAACATAAGTACCACCATCAAAAGGTAGGACTGAGAGGCCATTATAAAATTTTCTATTATTCCACATCCAATCACCAACCAAATCCCATTCATCTTCTTTAATAGAAACCGTAGCAGATACATTATGTGAATTCATACCTTTAGTGTTTCCAGGTTTAATCCATTCTTGGGATACTTTTTTAATTCTACTTAATAAATCAAAAACAGACTCATTTCTTAAAATAGCTCCTTCAGGTGCCTTTTGGGGTATTTCAATTACAGCTGTATCATGAGGTCTAAAATATTCATCTTTAACTAATTCAGGATGATTTTTTTCCAAATAAGGATAAATTGATTCGTTTTTACCAACTCTAATTCTTCTAATATAATAATCGTTATGCCAAGCATGAATACCTGAACTTGTACCTAATGTAAGTGAAGTAGTACCTGCTGGTTTAACACAAGTAGTTCTTGCAGCTGCATTTATTCCTATTAGTTTAGCTATTCTTACATTTTCTGCTTTTACTTCTTTAGCTGCTTCTTTCATATCATAACCTAATACTCTACCACTTGCAATACCAGTCATTGATACTCCAATTAAAGCATCTTTTTCAGTTGTACGTTGCCATACAGGTCTTAAATAATGAAAATCGGTGTAACCTGCTTGTAATGTACCTAAAAAAGCAGCTGCTCTAACTCGTTGATTCAAATCTTCTTGTGATTCAATATTTGATACATTTACTTCACATAAATTACAGAATTGATAAGGGCGCAATGCTATTTCACAACAGGGATTTGTGCCCCAGTCTTTATCGTTTGTAAAATAAACTCCTGGTTCACCAGCGCCACTTAATTCAATTCTTTTCCATACTTCTAAGAAATAATCTTTTTCAATCCTACTTCTACATAAAGCAATAGAATTATTTGCTCTTCCTCTTTGTGGGTTAGTTTCCCACCAATTACCTGTTTTTGAAGAAATCATTTCATCATCATCGGCTGAAAATAGGGAAATTAGAGCTGCTCTTCTAATCCCGCCACTTAATACTGCATCTGCAATATGACAAACAATATCATGTACTTCAATTGGAGTTAATTTATCTCCATTTTCTTTATGGTCTAAAATACCTCTAATTTTAATTAGACATTCTTTTAAAGGTTGAGGTCCTGGTGCTTTACCACCTGCTGTTATTAAACGAGCTCCTTTAGGTCTAATATCTGAAAAGTCAAATACTATATTAGAGCCACCAAAAAGATATGTTTTCATTAAATACTTAACAGCATCAGCCCAACCTTCAATTGAATCATTAATTAAATATCTTCTTTTTCTGTTTCCATTAGGTTTATTAATTTCAGGTAATTTTTCAACATGATGATTTTGAACTGAAAATCCCATTCCAGTGCCACCTAATAATAGAAACATAACTTCAGAAAATGATCTCCAATCATCCATTGGGATATAAGCACAATTATAAATTCTATTTGGAGCTATATCAATTGGTTTTCCAGCAAACTGCATTGATCTCATTGATGGTAAAACTTTTTTATCATAAACTAGTTTATAAACTTCATCAATTTCCTCTTTTAATTCAGGATATTTTTTTAGATGCATCTCTTTATTTCTTGTAACAATTTCTCCCCAAGTTTCTCTTCTACCTAATTCAGAATTAAACCTGGCATACTTCATGTATACTGTAATGTCACTGAGAATTTTGCTGGATAGTTTCATATGTTGTGTCTTTTTATATTTTAAAAATTTTATTGCTTGTCAATAAGTATTTAAAACTCCCTAGAATAATGATATAAGTAAATAAAGAAAGGTTTTTCTTTTAAAAAGGTGCATCTTCTGAGGGTTGAGTTTTGCGGATTATGTCCTGTACTCTGTCATCTATTCCCTCTCCTAATAAGTTATCAAAAACTTCACTTTCTTTCTTTTTAGGTTTTAACCCATTGAGTTTAAAATTTTTAGGTTCTTGTTTTATTTTATTTAGACTTGGTAAATTTGAATTTTGTGGTGGGGGTGATGGGTCTTTATCAAATTTATTAAAGATAAAACTTCCAACTGAGGTATCAATGTGTAATTTATAAGTTAAACCATCAACCCCATATCTATTTTTCATAACATGAAATCTCCCAGTATTGTTTTCCTTATCTTCTTTCATTCTAGATAATGAAACTGCAATATCAGCAATCATCATTTTATCATAAGACCCTGCTGCTTTATCTCCTTCAATTACTTCATCGTGATGTCCCATTCTATTAACTTGAGAAACAGACCAAATTGGAATTTTTAATTCACGAGCTAAACCTTTTGTGTTTAAATAAATGTCATCAATCTCTTCTTTTTTCTCTTTAGTTTTACGTTTAGAGTGTAATAAATCAACATAATCAATAATTACCAAATCAACATTAAACCCTAAACCATTACATTTATCAATATGAGATTTAACTGTACTTACAGTTGCTCTTCCTGTTGGAAATTCTTTAACAATTAATTTTCCAGGTAATTTTTTTATTGATTCTTCTACTTTTTCTCTGTGATTTAGAATTGTATTAACTGGGGTATTTGAGAAAAAAGCATCATATCTTCTTCCTACATAAGTTTCACCTAATTCTAAAGTATAGTGAAGAACATTATATCCTAATTTAATTGCATGTCCTCCTAAGGCAACTAAAGACCAACTTTTCCCACTACCTGGTCCACCAAATATTAAACCAAAATCTCCTACCCCAAGTCCTCCTTGAAATAATTTATTAAAATCAGGCCATGGTGTTGGAACTGGACTTCTATCATCTTCTCTAAATCTACTTTCTATGTCTTTTTCATATTCTAATCCTAGATTTTTATCTTGTCCTGCTTTTAAAGCATTATCAATCATATAACGAATAGCTTCATAATCTCCTACTTTTAGAAGATCAACTGATTGCATTAAAGCTCCTTTTAATTGTTGATTTTTACAGAAATTAGAAAATTCTTCCTCAATATATTCTAAATCTTCTGTTGATGATTTATAGGCTTGTTTTAATTGCTCCTTAATTGATATTTGTAGAACTTCATTTTCAATTTTCTTTAGTTCTACTTTAAGAACTTCCATTGAGGGAGGACAATGGAACTTATCATAATAATCGAGTACTTGCTTTATAACCCACTTATGTGCTTGATTATCAAAATAAGTATCTTCTAAAATATCATGTATTGATACTAAAAACTCCTTATGAGTTAATAACGAAGATAGTACCTTAATCTGAAAATTAGGTCCATATGAATTTAAATTTTGTAATGTCATAACTTATTATTTAAAACTACTTAGTGTAAAAAACGTTTTAGTAACCCATGAATCTACATCCCTTATTGAATGTCTCAAACCATCTTCATGATAAAGTCTTAAGAAAGATTCCTTTTTTAATCCCTCATGTTTTTCTGAAATAGTTTGTTCAATATATGTTTTTTCTTTTTCATCTAAAAGAGGGTTTTTCAAATCCATTATTTTATAAAACTGTTTTAATTTTGCTTCTTCAAAAATTATTTTTGAGTAAATTACATTATCCTTAAATTTACCCGAACATATATATAATATATCTTTGAGCTCTAGTATATCGGTAGATAACTCAGGGAACAGCTTCTCTAATTTTTTAGGACCTAAACCTTTTATTCCGGGTATTTTATCTGAATTATCTCCTAAAAGTGTTTTTCTTATAATGAAATTTTCAGCAGGAATACCAAATTTTTCTTTTATATCATTTGGGGTATAGAAACGTTTTTCCATTGGTCTATAAACAGTAATATCATCATTTATTAATTGAAGGAAATCTTGATCTGCTGAAATGATATATGTGTGAGTGTTGGGTTTCTCTGTGATTTTAGTGGCCATATGCGCGATAATATCATCGGCTTCTACCTTGTCAAGGGCTATAGTATGAACAGGAAGACAACGTAAATAATGTATCAATCTAGAAATTTGATTGGCTTTTGCTTCTTGCTCCTCATCTAAGTTTTTAAATATTTCCCAATTAGTCATTCGGCTTAAATTCCTATTAGATTTGTATTCTGGGAGAAGATTCTTGCGATTTGTTGCAGAACCTTCTCCGTCAAATACTACGTAAACTGAGGTAGGATGTATTGTTTTTATATAGTAAGCTAGAGATCTAAGAAAACCAACTAGCCCACCTATGTGAACATTTTTTTCATTCACATAATTCATTACAGCAAAATTTCTTAAAAATAAATTTAAACCATCTATTAGTAAGACTTTACTGTGTTTAGTAAATGTGGATTTTTTTTCTTCTCCTGTAACATTGTCTAATAACTTGAGCAATTCATCTTTGTCCATATTAATTTGGTTCTTGAGCAAATGGATTTGTTTCTTCCATTTGTTCTTCTTCAACTATTTCAAAATCCATTCCACCTAATATAGCACTCCAGTCAGATGAATGATTATCCTTATACTTTTTAATTGCTTTATCAGCATCATCAATGAATCCATGGGGAGTCATTATAATTTTACCTCTAGTGGTAATACCATTAATATGATTTTTATCAATTTGAATATTAGCACGTTTTGCAAATTCTACTTGCTTTCCATCTTTGATAGCTTTTATTTTGCTAGTACCTGCATTCATAATATTACCAAATGTTATTACAAATGTTGAATCAAACCACATACTCATTCCTCCTTTGTTCATTAGTTTTGGTTGACCCATGGGAGAAGCAGCTTTTTGAGTCCAAACTTTATTAATACAAACTAAGGTGTTTGTGTATGGGGATGATTCCTTTCTGGATAACAATACCTTTTGATTAACATTATTACCAAATTGAGTGGACATTGCTCCTGCATTCCACTCATTATTATTATTTTTACTTCTAAGACTTAAATCACAAGGAATAGAACCTATTGAATCCCATAAAAACAATAAATCATAGGGTAAGTTACCTCTATTTTGCTCATCTAATAAATCATTAATAAGTGCAGCAACATCTTCAATTGAATTTAAGGATCCTCTATCTGAATAAATAAAGAAGCCTTCATAATTAATAACTTCTCCAGTTTCTTTATCAACTTCCTCTTTTATTTCTAATCCCATCTGTACAGCATGATCCCAATTCCACTTCATTTCGGTAACAATGAAAACAGGTAAAATTCCCATTTTTTGTGCTGAAACTGCAGCTTCAATTAGTGCTGTTGTTTTACCTGTATCTGAATGTCCTCTTAGTAGAGTAATATGACCCATAGGAATTCCAGGAATTGATGTTACTTCTTGAAATGCTTTTGATAAAGGAATCCAATCTTGCTCCTTATGTTTAACATTAGAATTTAGGAGTTTTTTCTCTTTAAAATTATTTAAATTAAAATCTTTTTTTAATTCTGCAGAGACTGCCCCTGTTAATGATACTTTTTTTCTACCTCTAGCCATAAAATTTTATTTAAAATGGAAGATCATCTTCCTTTTCAGAACCTTCTGCACTGAATAACTCATCAAATTCATCCGATTTGGATTTCTTTGGACCCGAGTTTAGGGTATAATTAGTTTCAGTTGGTTTTTCATCATCTATAATATCCCCTTCTTGAGGAGTATCCTCAGGAGTTAGATGAGATTGTAATGCTGCTTTCATTTCATCAAAAGTATATTTTTTGAATATTTCAGCAGGATTAACTTGCTCTTCAAGGTATTTTTCTACTTTAGCTTTATCTTCACTTATTGGAGTTTGTTTAATTTTAACTCTAACTGAAGATTTATTATATCTAGTACCTGTAACTTCAGGACCTACAGTTTCCACTGTAATATCTCTACCTTCGTACACATCAGTATAATCTCCAATTTCTTCATCCATTGCGATTGAAAGTAATTCTTTATAAACTAAAGTACCAAACTGCCATAGTTTAACACCTTGATCTTCTTCACCTCTAACTAAAACAGGTGCAAAATATCGGTTTTTAGCTTTAAGTTGTTTAGCTAAAGCCCAATTATCCCTACTATTTGTTTTATAAAGTTCTTTTACAAACTCATAAATAGGATCATCTCCTCCAAAATTTGTGGGGGATATCATAACATTTTTATCACCAATACCATAATAGAATCTTAATTCGGTAAAGGGATTATTTTTATTAAATTTGTTAGGAACAATTCTAATGACTTGTTTACCTACACTAGGTTTCCAAAAATGATTTACTCTATCAGATTTTTGGTAATTACCTTTTTTCTGTTCGAAATTGTTTAACTTTTGTTTGATTAAATCTAAATCCATAACTATTAATTTTTTTGTTTACGTATTAATATAATAAAAATTCTTTAAAAAGCCACATTATATCTCAAGTATCTTATGAATCTTTGTATTTAATTGATTCAATTCATTATGTTGAGTTAATAATATTGAGTTTTTATAATGTAACCAATTTACTTTATAACTGGTGTCAACTACTCCTCCATTTAATTTTTTAATAAGCTCGTTTAGAGCATTAATTGTATAAAGAGTATTTGTTTCTTTTTTTCTATGTACCATAATGGTATTCTCAGGTAATCCACTAACGTTACCCTGGTCCACATTGTATGTACAAACGTATTCATCATTGCTTTTAACATAAAGCACAAATATTTTATTGTACATTATGCTATAGCTTCTTTGGATCTGTTCTAAGAGGGAATCTAAACCTTCCTGGTCTGTGAAAGTACAGAATAATTTGTTGTTCAAATCGATATTTTTTTCATTCTTGAGGACATTGAAGTCGTCCAGATAATAAATATCACGCTTTTTGTAATGAGTCATAGTCTCTTCCATAACTAACTTTTATATTTAAATTTCTTTTATTAAAAACTTCATAAATTGACTTTAATGTATCATCTTCCTCATTATCCTTATCTAATAAAAATGCATCGTATGTATATAACACTAATTTAGTCTTTTTATTTTTCAGTAATCTTATTACTTCCCCCAATATACGAACATTATTTGCGGTCTCCAAATTTTGTAGCATATAATTAAAAAGTTTTTGTGCTCCTATTTCTCCTAATTTTTCCTTTTCGAACCTATATCCGGAGATAGGTACTTCTATATATCCTTCTTCATTGTATTTTTTATGTAATTCCTGGATGTATTTTTTTGTTTTAGCAAAAAATTCAATATGCTCATATTGTTTAAATACACCTCCATATAGTTGTTTAAATGTTAATTCCTTTGATTTTTTATAATCAACTTCATACAATTCAGCAAAATGTTGGTGTATGTCTTCTTCCTCAAACTTATAACCTATTAATCTAGCAATTAAAGTTGGATGATATGAACTAATATCTATTTCAACAAATTCATCTCTATCTGGGATAAATGATTGTCTACTTTTATTTTCTTTATTTAGAGCTGCAAAATTAATACCATTAAAACTATTAGAGGGTCGTTTAGTTGTTGTATAAAGATTATATTGTGAATGAATAAACTTCCCATTAAGAGAAAATATATCTTCATTTAACTCAAATTTATCTTTTAACATTTCTTTATTAACTCTTATCCCAGCTTTTTCAATCCAATAAAAACAATTTGTGGTAGAATTATTGAAAAAATTAAATGACTTTGGTTCTTCTTTTTTAAAAATATCCTTGACTTCATCAAATATTAATTCACACCTTTCATAGTGCTTTACAATGGGTACTATGCGGTTAATATCGCGTTTTACCGCGTAATTTGCGTATAGATATTGGTGAGCAGGGGTGGTTATGTTCTCATCAAACTCGCCTAAAAAATGCAAATCTTTGAAATTCTTTGTATTGAAAAAATATGTACAAAGTTTTTTATTTCTTACATAAATTTTATTATAATTTAATTCAAATCCACTACAACTTGTTGTTTCACTATGGTCTAAACATACCATATATCCTTTAGAAGCATTAATTCCTCTTATATAAAGAGCAATTATATCATTTAAGGAAGGGTGAATATTATCGTTTGCTAGGATTGGTTCTAAAAAAACCTCATCATAATCTAATCTAGAAAATAACTCTAGTTGTTTGTCATTTTCTACTATCCAAAACATATAGACATAACCATTTTAACATAAATATACGAAAGGGGGGTGGGTAAACCAAATTATTTTAAAATTTTATTTTTGTATTTAACCAAAAGATATGAATATGACTCCATTCTCCTTTATTATTTGATTCTAACATATAACCTGGTTCTAATGTTATTTTATTTACTTTTATTGCTATACCAGGATTAAATCTATTTCTAACTAAATTAGTTCCAACAAAAAAACCTTCTGTTTGAACAAAAGCACTAAACATTTTATTTAGTTTATGTTTATATGTTGGCCTAACTCTAAATCTAAAAAGATCGTCTGCAATTTCTTTTATTTGATATTCATTTCTGATTCTAACTTTCCACTTATTTGTGAATTTGTAGAAGAAATCTAAATGTGGTCTTACCTCCATTACTCTTCCATCACCCTTAAGTTCATATAATTCCCTATAATAAGCGCCAACAGATAATTTTTCTGTAAATTTGTAAATTAAACCTACATCAGTATGAAAATATCTTACTTGTCTATTAGGATAGTTATATCTTTCTTCTCCTTCAATGGCTATTGTTAGTTTGGAGTTAAAATTCCCTTTAATATTTAAAGTATTCCAATTTTCGAATGGAGATTGACTCTGTGCATATCCCATACCTAGTACTAGAAATAATGCTAATGAAATTAGTGTTTTCATAATCACAGATAAATAGTATCAAATGTGATTATAATGGTTACTTTAATATGAAGTTACTATTAAACTTCTTCGTAAAACTTTAGGTAATTTTTTCTTAGGAATTCTTGTAGACCTCTTCGTTTAATATTTTGTTCTGTTATTAGAACTATATTTTTATTTGTATGATAGACTTGCTCCTTTTCTCCTGAGATGTCCCAAGGTAGGGTAAATGGAATATAATATTGCCAAGCAACACTTTCGTCCTTATTTTTAAATTTTTCGTATTGCTCCTTTGTTACTTCGGTGTATATTAGTTCGTTTGATTTAATGCAAAAGTAGCGTTGAAATTCACCTAATTTATAATCCTCCTCTGTTGGTTGTGGGTAGTATGGAGTTGGGAGTATTGTTAGTTTATTTGTGTTTTCTCCTTTTAAATAAGCATAAAAATAATTATCTCTAGGGCTAAAATCTTCTGCATCTAAATTATCAGGCATGAAACTTACTCTAGGGGCAGGAGCAATATAGCCAGCAGACATAGGATTATCTTCTACATATTTTGTTAATTCAAGATAAGGTCTATCTGTTGGTCCTAATCCTGTAAAAAATTTACCATCTGATGTGGACCAATATTTTCCAATATAATTTTTATTTGATTCAATTATAGAGTATTCATTACCCCTAGTATAGAGTCCTGTTTTTATTTTATTTTTAGGATAATACTTCATTATTAATTTCCGTAATAATTAGGGTGACGAGTTTTTTTAGCATGGGTTGGGATATTACTTACTTTTTCTGGAAGAGTAGCAGGCCAATTACTTATTCTTAGTCTAAATTTATCAGGTAAAGCATCTACTAATCTCTTCATCATTGCTTTACTATCAGTTACTCCTATACTTCTTCCATTAACATCCATCCAAATCTTACCTGGGGCAATACATCCTAAAAGTTGGGAAGCATAATTTGAAGAATGAATTAATATCCAACTTCTCCCAAAAGGTTTTGCTCCGGGGAATGTACTTTGAATGTGAAAATGCCATCCTCTTTCCTCTGTGAATCTTTTTCCTACATTATATGTTCCCTGAGGTATTGCACTAATATTATTTTTATTATCACGATAAGGAAGTTCAACAGCTTTAATAGCAAATTTTTCAACTACATTTCCTCCCGGTTTATGTTTTATAGACATAGAAGATAAAGTTTGTCCTTTAGGTAATTTTTGAGCTTCTGAAGGGTTTGATATTATTTTTTCTCCTAAATTTGAATCAGATTGTTTTTGGAATCTCCTTAAAATAACCATTAATTCTAGTAATTCATTCTCTTCCTCTGGGGTGATTATATTTTCAATATAACTAAAGTTAGATTCACCACTTCCTCTAGAATCAATAGAAATTCCACCTATTCCACTTCTAATACCTTCTCCAACTAAATCAAACCCATTAGATTTATAAATCTTTTTAGAATTAGTATTAAATTCAGAAGGAGCAGCTAATGTATTTAAAGTTGTAGTCCAAGTATTATTTGATATTTCATGTTCTACTCCTTTTATAAGAAATTCTATTATCCTAGATCCATTAATAGGTCTATACATTGAAGGAAGAATATCTTCTTCAATTGTAAATTTTTCCCATATTTTCATACCAGAAAGCCCTTCCATTTTTAAAGAAAGGTCAAAAGGGATGAAAGTAGGGGAGGGAATAATCCCTAAATTTGTAAAGGACCCAATCATATATTGAGCATAATCTTTATTTAATGATCTTAAAGTCTTAACATCCTCTTCATTTATTTTAGCTTTTTTATTATCACCCCATGTATATAGATTAGAAAGAAGAGGAATTGTTTTTCTAAGATTATCTACAAATTTTTCTAGAGGGGTAAGAGTTTGATCATCATTAGGAATAGTCTGCTTAATAGGTGCTATTCTATCAGTATGTCCTAAGTTTATTTTAGAAAAAGAAGTAGCATTTTCCCCTGGTTGGTTCCCGTTACTTTGGGCACCAACAGATATCATTGTAGCCATTTCTTTTGGAATAGTTACATTAAAATCAATTCCTTTTAAAAAACTACCACCTAGCTTACCCACTCCATAAGATTGAAATACTGCTATAGGATCAGATTTTTTAGGAGCACCAGGAGCTCCTTCATACATTAAGCTTTTATTTTCTCTAATAACTAAACTATTACTATCAGCATTAAAACTTACTGAAAATTCGTTTATTGAACCTAATGAGGTTGAAATACCATTTAATATCTTTTGAAGAAAATCAAATAATTTAACAAATCCATTACTATCTTGAGATTTTTCTAAACATTCAGATATAAAACTAAAATTAACATGAATATGCATTAATCTTCCAATAAACATACTTATTTTACCATTACCATTAAATTGTTTCCCTGTAGCTTGAGGTAATAGTCTCCATTCAACCTCAGGAAGTGCAAGATTCTCTCTTACTTGTTCCCTAGAACCAAAATACATTTTTTGTATTTCTATTTTTTCTTTATCACTTAACCCAGATAAATCAAAATCTATTCCTGGATTGACCATTGGTATAACACATACTTTAGGATCAGAAGAAATTTGACCTGGATATGTTAAACAATAGTTTTCATCAAAATCCCAATCATACTTTATAAGTGTTTCAACATTTGTAGATTCAGTTGTAGTTTCTGTAGATGTAAAAATATTAATATTTTTTTCTAGGAATCTAAGTAGTAATCCAAATTTAACATAATCTTGGGGGTTTTGTTCCTTCCCTTCTACAGCACCATAATTAAGTCGAAGAAATGGTCTTGCTATTTTATATAAAATATTTCCGTCATCATCTTTAATAAACATATTATTGTAAGAAGTAAAATATCCTCCCTTCCCGCTAACACTTCTATTTTTATTTACTCTATCTAATTTTTTGTGGTGTTTATATAACCATCTATCTATATTAGATCTATCTCTATTAGATACAATAGCAGGTTCTTCTTTTTCTTCCTTTTTATTTTTCTTATCAGTTGTATCAGTAGTTACTTCTTCCTCCTCTTCTTCCTTTATTTTAAAACCCATATTGTTATTGGATTTTAAAGATTAAATTATATCCCCTAAAGATATAGCATCTATAGTTATAGCATAACTTCCATCCTCACTAAATGACCAATTAAATTTAGTTACTTTACCATAAAAAGCATCATAGTTGCCATCATATTCTTCTCTGGTTTTTTTAATTGCTTCGTATAAATCATTTGGGTTTATTCCAAAATTTATTTTATTAATTCTTTCTAGTTCTGCTTTACGTTGTTGTTTATTTAAAATACCCTTTTCTGATTTTGCAAATACTTTTTGACTTTCAATATCTCTTCTTTCTCTTGCCTTTTTTTCTGATCCTACTTTAAATAAATAATTTAAAGGATCAGTAATTAAATCATCAAAAGATGTTACTACTCCTTTATTATTTACAAATTTAGTATGACCCCATTCTAATAGAATTGTATAACCCAATTTCATATAAAGAGTTTCAATTAACTCTAATTGTTGGACATTAAATGCTTTTATTTTAATTGTTGCTTTTTGTAGGGAGCCATTATTATAAAAGGTTGTACTTGCTCCTTCTAAAGCAGGCATTGGTCTATATCCAAAGTCTTTACTACCAAAACCATAAGCACCATTTAACCCACCAGTACCTATTCCTGAATTTAGATTTCCCATACTAATTTCTCCCTTATCATTAGTAGCTAGAGATGTAACACCTCCCCATAACATCATTTTTTTAGCTAATTTATCTCCTACTAAAGTTGAGTGTCCTAATCTTCGAGCTACTTCTTCATCTACATTTACAGATGATGCTAATCTTAAAAAGGATGATTTATTATTAGTTAGTTGTATTGTATCTATTGAACGATTACCTGTACCAAGTTTATTTTGTCTTTTTTTAACTTGATCTATAACATACTTATCAAAAGATTTACCTATAACATTTCCCATAATATTATAAACTATTTAAAGCTACATAATCAGACATTATACCTTGAATATTAGTTGGAACTCTTAATTGGGTACCAACAGGAATATACAAAGAATTTTGAGCTAAACCAACATTAGCTATTGACAATACCCACCATTTACTTTTATCTTTATAAAACTGTTGTGCTAAAACATCTAAACTATCACCTTGAGTTGTTATAACATATATGTCATTAGGAGATAAGGGAATTTCAGGGTATTTAGTACCACTAAAATAACGAGAACCATTATTTACATTTTTATTTCTTAATATTTCAGATCGTTTGTAACGAGACATTTTTATCTATTTTTTAGGTTGAACTCCAATTCCATTCTTGTTCACTTTCATCCCAATCCCATTCTTCTTCTATATCAACTTTTTCATTTCCAGGATCAGGAGCGTTTTGTGGGATTATTGGATTTGTATTCTCATACCCTTCTTTATTTTTTAGAGAAATAAAAGGAGCATTCATATTTTTACTAGTTTGTTTCCCAATATAATTTGAAGAAACTTTTTGTGGTAAGAAGTTTGCAATTGGGGTAAAACTAAATGTATTAACATCTATTAAATGGGGTAAAACTAAATCTGTTTTGCTTTTAGTTCCATCAGCATTTCTAGCAATATCCCAAACAGATTCTTGGGGTATTGTAAATGCTAAAGCTGAAATAAATCCAATTACATCTGTTAAATAATCTCCCATAGTTAATTTAACCAAATTACCTCTCATAAATCCTCCTTTTGGTGTGTTATAATCTGGGGCTAATGATGAGGCTAAATAATTTAATTTAGAATACATGGCTTTTAATTCAGGTTTTGATTGGGCATGTACTTTAAAACCTAAGCTTATTTCTCTACCAAATCCCTTATATGTATAAAAATTTTCTCCCCTACCCATAAATTTATGAGATGCCCATTCTGAATTATATGAATCTGAGAATGAATCTATAAATGCTCTAAAATGAATATGAACATTATCTGATGAAACATCATTATCTAAAACAGTAATATAAAAAGGGATTATATCTAGATTTGAAACATCTTCATTAGCTGTTGCTCCTGCATATAATCTTTGATAATTTACTTTATCTACTGTATCTTCCCATCCGGTTTGGAATCCTTCTCCATAGGGGTCTGATCTATCAAAATTCCTTTTTCCAGGATCACCTTCACCATATGTTCTTCTTCTATTAAATTCTTTATAATTAGTAGATTGAAGTTGCTTTCCAGCAGGGGATTTTGGTGAATAAACTTCATTATTTTTCTTTATATCTTCTCTAAAATCTGTTACTTGGGTTGAATCAATAGATTGATCTTGTTTTTGTAAATCAGATTGATTCATAGTAACATATCTCGCAGTGTCTACAGTTTGGAGAGTATCATAAAGTTGTTGTTTATAAGTAGTATTAGTTGCCCTATATTGAATATTTTGAGGAGTTGATGTATTTGGATTAACTACTCCAGGAAATAAACCATCTGGATTGATTGGAAAGCTTAATATTTGGTTGAAATCATCAGATATATACCACCCACTATCTATTGGTTTTTGAATTATTTTAGAAGTAAATAATTTTAATAGTCTGTTAGTTTCATAATCAGCACTATTCATTTCTCCATCAATAACTACTTTTTTATAAGAATCAAGTTGAACTCCATTATCAATATTAGGATTAGGATCATAAAAATTTAACCCATTTAAAGTTGTATTAGATACTCTTTGATATGTTGAATTAGATACACCAGGAATAGCAGCATTAGGACCACCTGAGTATTGTAATAAAGTTGTAGTTTGAATATCTCCTGTTACTCCATATTTTGATAATCTAACAGGATTTTTTTGAATTTTAGATTTATATAGTTGTTTTAATCTATTTTGATTTAATAAACCATCATCATCATTTCTTAAAGTATAATCTAAATATTTGGATCTTTCTCCAATAAATGGATTTAATCCCTTTCCATCTAAATGTAAACCCATACTATTTGAACCACCTGCTACTTCTAATAAAGTAGTTAATGGACTATATATTCTAGTTGGTTGTTGGCCTCTAGGGACTTTAGCTTGTTGTCTTTCAAGGAGATTTTGTTTAGCAATAAAACCTACTCCTTTCCAAGAAGTCATAAAATTCCCTACCCTCTTAAAATCATCAGCTACTCTATCAGGATATAATACACCTCCTCTTAAAACAAAGTCTCCGCTGCTTTGGGGGTTTGATGATGGGTCTGCAAATATTTGGTCTACTCCTGTTGTTTCCGGGGAGTATATATTATTCATAAACTTGGCACTTCGGCTTTCACCACCACCTTTAGTATCACTTCCATATCTAAGGGAAGTTAAATCCGTTTTTAGGTCAATTAACCCCATTAGATAGTATCCATGTATTTGTTAGATGGAGTATACACTTGTTTGTGTTTGTTATCTACAACATTAGTAGGACCACTATCATGTAAATCTAATGTTGAAGTTGTTAAGGCTTCTGAATTAAGATTTGGTTGTGGGAGAGTTTTTGGTGTAGTACCATTATTATTCTCTATTCCTGCGAATATTGTCATTATTCCACTTTTAAATTTGTCTAGTAAACTCATAATTTTTGATTTTATTTATAAATATTATTGCATTCTTGGATTACTTAAAGCAAGTTGTGTTCCTACTTTATTTCCATCCATATAAACGTTTGTATCTTTATCTAATAATTTTTTTAATAATTGGTTTTGTGTGTTTAGTTCTTTTTTTAACATAGCCATGGATTGTCCACTTCCTCCACCTCCACCAAGGTTGGTACCTGCTATAACAGAATCATCTTTATTCAATTGGATTGATCCTTTAGGACCTGATACTACCATTCCACCATCTTTTCCTATGACTCCATCATCCATAAAAGCCATAGCTCCTATAGCTCCTAAAACTGCTGCTACACCAGCTATAATAGCGACGGTTCCTATACCTAAAGTAGCGGCGGAAGCTGTTGTTGTTGCTGCTACTGCTTGAGTGCCCATTATAAATGCTTTAGTAGATTGATAAGCTAAATCTACTGCTTTAAATGCAAGGGTGGCTGCTTGTGCAGCTTTAATAACCCCATATGTTATAGCAATTCCTGTTAATATTCCTGCTAAATTTTCAGCACCACCAACTATTGAGGACATTGTTTCAAATATACTTAAAATAGGAATAGCCATTGAAGTAAATATTTCTTTAACTCTATTCATTACTCCCTCAAATTTTTCAGCTTGAGAAGCAGATTCTAATTGATTAGCTAAAGAATCATCTCCCACTTTAAGTGCGGCTTCTTCTGCTGATAAACCATCTGCTCTAAGTTTATTATATTTTTCTTGGGCACTAGCTATACTATCAAATCCTTTTTTTCTTACAATATCTAATTTTTGTTGATTCATTAACATATCAGCCATACTATCAGCATTCATCCCTAATGCTTTAGCAATTGCTTCCTGTTGAATTCTATTCATTTTACCAAATGAAACAGCATCTATATTTTGTTTTTGGATTTCTTCAGCTAATTTCCCCATTTTCCCTTCTAAAGCATATTGTCTTGCTTTTTCCAAGTTTAATTGTTTACCAATAAGTAATTCTGCTTCTAATTCTGATGATATACTACTTTCAAAGTCTAATAGACTACTTGCTATAGAATTAAGACTTTCCATAGAAACACCTAACATTTTAGCTTGTATAACAGCTTTAGATAATTCTTTTACATTACCTTTAAATATTAGTTGTGTTCTACTTGAAGCATTAGCTATACCTTCCTGTATTTCTTTAACGCTAAATGATACTTTATTTTGTTTATTTTGTTCTAAAACAGTAGTATGAACATCTTTAAGAGTATCTTTAATACTCTTTCCTGCCTGCATTGAGGTTCGAGCAAAGAAACCCATTGCTTTATCTGATAGATTGGTTCTTTTTTGGATTGAAGCAAACTCAGCTGCCATATCCATTGAAAACTTAACAGAAGTTCCAAATTCTGAATTTAATTTATTTTGAGCTTCTATTATTCCTTTTGAAGTAACTAATATATCACCATATGATTTAGCTGTTGCACTTGCTTCCGCTGTTAAATTTAATGCTTCTTGATATGATATCCCTAAATTTTTAGCTAATTCTCCGGTTGCCTTATCTGCACTTATCAAAGAAGCAACTAGAGCAACCATAGATGCTTGGACTATATTTGCAGTACTAAATGCTTCTTTAAGGGATTTCCCCATATTCTTAGCAAGATCACCTAGTATGCTAAAATTCTTTTTAGCATCTCCTCCCTCTCTATTTGCTTCTAGAAAGTTTTTTCTAGTCTTATCAATAGCATCTGCTATACCTAAAGCAGGTAATCCTGCCTTTTGTAAAGCTTTATCTAATCCTTTAGCTAATTGCCCCCCAAAACCTAATTTTTTATTAAATTCATCTTCTAAGCCAATTCTATCTTCTATCTTATCAATTAAATCTTGTTGAAAATTTCCTGTATCTTTATAAATACCTCGAGCTGTTATTAGTTTATCTTTCTCTTCATCTCCTAATTTATTAATTTTATCCCCAAAAGCTGCTTTAATATTTCCATTTTTATCTAATAGACCTCTTTCTTTTAAAAGAGATTTAGCATTATCTTGAGCCATTTTCTGAGAGGCCTTGGTTCTTTCAAGTATAGTTTTTAATTGTTTTTTACTTAAATCCCCTATACCATCTTCCTCATCTGATAATTTACGGGCTTGGGTAACTAAACCTTTCATTCCCTTTTCAAGGAGTTTATTTGCATTTAAGGCTTTTGGGTTTATTTCATTAACAACGGATTTTAATGTGTTTTGGAGGTCACCAAATGTAGTATTAATTTTTCTAACTTTAGAATCTACACCCTCTAAGGCATTTTCAAGTTTAGATATTTCTTGTTCGGAGTCTGAGACTTTTTTAGGGTCCATTCCCCTAAAGGGATTAGTGTCTCCTAATTTGTTGTATCCTTTTTGGATCCTTTTTAAAAGGTCCTCAACTTTTTTTAATTTGTCTTCTTCTCCCGCCATCTAGGAAAACGTTTATTTATAAATATTGGAAGATACTATTTTTTAGGATTGCCCTTATTATATGAGGCAGGACGTTTAGAAGCCATTAATTTATTTTTAAGGCTATTAGGTATGTTGGGACTACCTATATTAGTGGAATTTCCACTTGGAGAATTAGACATGCTTTTGTTGTAAGCATCTTGTTCTTTTTTCTTAAAATCTGCGATTTGTTGGTAAGTAAACTTTCTTAACCAAATTGGCATATTATATACAGTATCATAATCGTATCCTCCACCCCCATGAAATACTATTTCATGAAGCATTTGAAAAACATACTTACGATATTCAAAGGTCAGGCCAAAAAAACCCGGCAGTCATCGGTATAGTAGTCTCCTGCTCTACGTCGTTGATGAAAGTCATTATAATGTCTGGTTGGGTTTCTTTTATATGTTCTCTAAATGCTCTCGAATCTCGAGCTAACATATAATTATCAACAAAATCTCTTATTGTTTTAGCATCATATTCTCCATTTATAGAAGTAATCATATACTTAAGACGTGTTGATAATTCAGGTGATGAGTTTTTATTTATTTTCTTTAAACCTTTAATTTCCTGCTCAATTTTTCTTTCATCTCTATTGGTTAGAAGTTTATATGTAATTGGTGTATTTGTATGGGGTAAAATAAAATCAAATTCATTTTTACCTTTATTTACATTACTTTCATCTAAATATTTAGTATCTAATTCAGTTAGATCAACTGTAACTTCTTCTCCATTATATGAGAATGAATAATCTTTACCGTATCCTAAAATACGAGCAGCAACTAAAACTGCGTTTTTATCCCCAACAATTAAATCATCATAATTTGAATCTGAAACAATAAGTGCTTTAAGTAACTTATCTAACACAATACCTTGTTTGATATAATTTTGGTTGGTTAAAATATCCTCTTCTTTAGCAGTCATATACTTCATTTCTAACTGCCCACTTGATAAAGTACTATCTTCAGGGTATACTAGACCTTTAGAAGGTAATTCTACTGTTTCTGTTGGAAATTTAAATTGGGGTTCTGTTTGGGGTTTGTTTGCAACTTGATTTTCCATATATTGGTTTTTTTTAAAACTTTAATTCGGGTATAAATATATACAATATAAAAAAGCTTGACCAAATAGCCAAGCTTCTTTACTTTTTTGCGAGAGTAGTATTAGAAATTTAAAACACAATAATCCATTGCTATTGTCATAGTTAGATTTTGTGCAGCAGTATCATTATCCCAATTATATTCACCAAATTCACCTGATTTGATAAAGGCTCCTTTGATTATCCATTCAGAAACAACATCACCAACTGGTCCTAAAACATCAATAGTTAAATCTTTTTTATAGAAGTCAGAATAACCATCTCTTCCTGTTACAGATTCATGATGTAGTCTTACCCATTCCATTACTGCTTGAGCTCCAGAAGGAGTGATTGGATCATAAAGTGTCATTGTTAAATCGTTCCATTTTAATTTACCTTTTACTTTACGGTAAGTATTAATGTGATTTAAAAGAATTTCATCTTGTGAGAACCCTATTGAACCTACACTTTTTATAATGTAGCTTGGGAAACCATCAACATACATAATAAATCTATTCTGTACTTTCGGTTCAAATGCTGTGAAAAACATTTCGTTTGGGTCTAATACTGCCATTTTCTATTTATTTTATCTTTATTTATTTTATTATAAATATTCTACTTTTTAACTTTTACGCGGGAAATGAAGCTCCTGTTGGAGTTACATTGAAATCCAGTATAATAAATTCTGCTGTTTTAGTTGGTTGTAAAAATATTTGTCCTACTAATTCATTTCTATCAATGACATCTGGTGTATTGTTTGTATCATCCATTACAACTTTAAAGGCGTATAAACCTTGTTGTTGTTGTACTGATTCCAAATACGGATTAACTTGTGTTAAGAAGCTGTTTCTTGTAGCAATCGTATTTTGTTCAAATACCAATGTATCAGCGATTTGTGAAATATAATCTTTAAGAGTAATCAATAATCTTCTAACATTTACTCTATCAAGAGCAGAAGCTTTTTTCTGCATTGTTTTTTGTCCAAATACCACTACTCCTGAATTTGGGAAAGTACCAATTGGATTTACATTTGCAGTGTAAAGGTCATCTCTATTTGTTTGCGTTAACTTACGTTCAGCTCTAGCGACAGTACCCATACCTCCTCGATTGACACCAGCAGGAGCAAACCATGAAGCTGCTACTCTATCGTTATAAGCCATTACACCAAGCATCATTGTTGAAGCTGGAACCCATACTAAATCACCTAAATCAGGATCAGAAGTTTGTACCCAAGGCCAATATGTTGCAGCGTAGCTACTATCAATATCTCCAGCAGATGAAATTGTTCCATTTACTGTTGCTCCATAATTCATTAAATCAACTACAGCTAAATAATCTCCTCTACTTTGGGCTTGAGTTTGCATTGTTGTAACAACTGTAGAGTTACCTGCTTTTGTTATCCCCGGAGCAACTAATAAATTATAATTATATTCGTCTTTATTGTTTAGTAGGGATAATGCTGTTGTATAATTTCCACTTGTTAGTCCTTGAGTTCCTGTAGAAATATTTTCATACATATTAGTTGCAAGATTAGTACCTGTTGCTGTTCCAAAAGCACCACTAGCAGCTGTTGGAATATAACCAACAAATCCTGATTTAGCATCTCCATTATTATCAAAATAATTAACAGTATTTGATACTGTTTTTACTCTAACATAATTACTTAAGTTTGGATAACTCCCTGAAACTTGAAGATATGAAACACCACCTTCTTCAAGAACAGTTTCTGACATATCTCCTATTACTTTGGAAATATAATTGTCTTGATTTGGATCAAGTGAAATATTATTATATGATTCTAATACTACTTTTTGGTTAATATTATCATTACCTCTTCTAATTAGAAGACTAAATGTACCAGAAGCAGTATTTGGAGCAACAACTTCCCATCTTAAATTATCTTTAGTTCCATTAGATAAAGTATTATTGGTTCCTTCTGTTCCTTCTGTATTTTGAGATGCTCCTTCTGCTAGAGTTTCTAGTGTAAATGAAGCTGAGGAGACTGAAGAGACTGCACTACCAGTTGCTGGGGTGAATGATCCTGTTGCAACTCTAGTTACTAGTAATGAAGTTCCACCTTGTGAAAAATAATTATATGCTGCAATGCTTGTTAAATAAGTATATTCACTAGATCCACTTGTAAAAGTTGATCCATATTTTGCCTTATATTGGCTATAAGAAGTAACAAGTGAAGGTCTATTTACTCTACCTTTAACAGTAGGACCAACAATAGCAGCACCAGCTTGTATTGGTTGTGCTGTAATTTGTGATTGGTCGTTTTCTCTTGCTAATACTCCAGGAGATACTAATGTTTCTGCCATGTCTGTTTATGTTTTTTATTATAAATATATAAGACTATTTTTAAAGTCTAGGCAGGAGCAAGGGAAGGCTCGTTAGCTTCAAATGGGGTGAATTCACCATTCTCTAACGATATATTCCCATCTCCATATTTTTCTTTCAATTCAGTGCCTAATTGAATTTCTTGTTGTTTTAGAAGTTTTATTTGTTCAACTACTTCTTCTTTTTCTAATTTAATTAGTGTAATTTGTGTTTCTAAGGATCCCATAACTGTGGTAAGGTTGTCGAAACTTTCTCTTACTTGCTTTAAATTGTTTAATTCTTCTTGTGATAAAACTATTTTTCCCATGATTTTTATTTTTGTTTATAAATATTAAAAGAAATTTGTAAAATGTTAAGTTAAATACCTGTCTTTAGTTGCATTGTAGTTTTGTAATATTTCTCCTGATGAAAGTACTCTATCATAAACTAGAAATGTTCCCATTTTACCATCTAAGTCTTTGCCCCATGTATCATCATATTGTCTTCCTAAATCCATTTCATTATTCATAAAATAATCAGAGCTTCCCTGCCATTTTCCTTTGCCATGGCCTGTCCAATCTTCATAAGTATAACTTGTCCCGCCTATATCGTCTTGAGTTCCGTTAACATAGGAATTTATTACACTGGTGGCATCATCTGAAACTGTGTATGAAAATGACCACCAATCACCATTACCGAATCCAGATTGAGGTGTTATATTATTTTCCATTAGATTTGTCCAGCCATCAGCTGAAGAGCCTTCTACCCATTGTTGAAATCTACCTGCATCACCCGCTGTCCATGAATAACTATATTTTCCGGCTTGATGATTAAGTATTCTTTGATCAGTCCTAGTAACATCATCAAAATTTATCCACATGAAAATTGAATATGGGGAATTATCTGCTATCCCTGTGAATTGGAAATCTTTTATGTAATCATCAGAACCATCCATTACATACGCTCTACCGGGAACTGTTCCTGTTACTGTAGCATCATTAACTAAAGTTCCTGAAATATTCATATTCGCAAGGTTATATGTTAATGTACTTCCAGGATAACATTTATCCATTCCTGGTTCCTGATGCCATACTAACCCATTAGTTATAATATTATAACTTTTATTTAATATACCTAATTTGGCTCCTAACATGAGATTTAAGTTAAGTCTCCAACAATATCCCATTCATCAGTACCTACTTTTTTAATTGTAGCTGCTGACCATTGACCTGCTAATTTGAGATTGTCATTTTTGGAATTTAAAGTAATTCCACTTCCTGCACTTGCTGTAATATAAACATTACCTGCTGATGAGGTTTGTATAAATTCTATTTCTGTTCCTAAAGCGAAAGGTATTGCTGAAGATGCTGATAGTGATGCTGTTACATTTCCTCCACATCTGTGATAATATCCTGAAGCGGATAATTGTAAAACAAAATCTGTACTATTGTTGACATATGGTCTCCATCCTTTAAATCCATTAGCTGCTACTGTATTATCATTAAATACTTCTAAAATGGGAATACCCGACATATCTGTTACTGCCATAAGGGAACCTGAAGATGAAGGTACTCCCCAATCAATATTAAAAAGTTGTCCACTACCTGATCCCTGCCAACTTAAAGAGCCACTTGCTTGCACCTGAAGGTGGATAGCTTCGTCGGCACTTCCACTATATTGGATGCTAGCTGAACCTGGTGTTATTAAAATATCGTTTGCCATTAATTTTGTTTATTATAAATATATGTTTTATAATCCAAATCTTATTTTTGTTGAGTCATAATTTGATTTTATTTCTGATGCAGAAAGTACTTTATTATAAAGTAAAACTCCTGTTATAAATCCATCCCAATCAGCATTAGTATGACTTATATCTGCTCCTATAACCAACCCACCAGTATTAAAATCAGCAAATCCATCAGTCATACTTGAAACAGTTATATTACTAGCTTTTAATTCTCCATTAACATAAAGTTTTGCGGATCCTCCATTTTCTGCTGTAATAAATAAATTGTGCCAATTATTAAGAGATAGTGTATCAGCAGACATTGCAGTAAATGTAAATGAGCTTACTCTTGAAGTTCGTGCATCATAAATAGCAAAGACAACAGAAGTAGCAGATTCTAATCTAATTAGAATATTTCCATTATAAACTGGGGAAGAAGAATTACTATAATAATGGGAAGAAGCAAGAAATGTTCTAGCAGTAGACCAATTAAGATCATTATATAACCATCCTCCTACTGTCATTTTCTCCCCTATTGAAATGTTAGAAGACTGGATATAATCATCTGTAGCATCAAATTCCCATGAACCTTGTTGGGCTAAACTTGCAGAAGTTTGATTATATAAATTACCTGGAGTACTATTAGTTACTTCATATAAATTATTAAAAGTTGCTTCACCATCTTCCCAACATCTAGGATTTAATGCATCAGCTGCAAATACTAATCCATCTGTTATTATTGGATTTGGTCCTCTCGATATTCCCATAACTTTATTTTCACGGCATACTACCTGAAGGTGTCCAGGCAGAGCCAGTTAGTAAATTCAGAATAGCCACATGGTTATATTCTGAAGAAACTCCAGCTAATGCAGCTACTGATGCAGGTTGGGCTCCGTCATATTTAACGAAGGTTTGAGTACCATCTACGCTTAATCTAAGAGTATGAATTGATGTTTCTAAAACATCTCCAAAATTTATACTGCTTGTAGAGCTTAGAGGTATTGTTACCCATCTTCTGTTTTCAAATGCTCCCATAATTTAATTTTTTTGTTTTTATTTATAAATATTATAATCCGAATCTTCCTTTTGTTGCGTTGTAGTTTGCTGTTAATTCTGATAAAGATAAGGCTTTTTTATATACTTTAAATAAAGCAAGCCAACCATCCCAATCATTATTTTCGGCAATTCCTCCTAACATAAGAGTTCCATCTTTTGCATATAAATCTCCATTCATTGCTACTCCATTTCCCCAAGTATATGGTGGGGTGGATAATGTGTTTCTATAAACTGTAGTATTAGAACCATCATACGTAATGGCATAATGATTCCAGTTTTCTGAATTAGCAGTACTTGCGGCTAAGGCAGGGTATTTCCTTCCAACACCTCCATCACCAGTTGATGCTCCCCAAGTACCGTCTGCAATTAAAATATTCTGATCTGATCTTACTTGTAAGCAATATCCTCCTGGATTTGAAGACCAATATGGATCTTTACATCCAAAAGGTCCTGTATAACCTATAGCACCAGATTCTACTTTTGCCCAAAGTTCAAAGGTATAATTTGCAAGATTAGCAGAACCAACTATTTGATTCATAGTAGGTAACCATATATGAGGGTCTGTTCCATCAAATACAAAAGATCCATTTTCTCCTAAAGTTATGGTATTTTCACAAGAACCAGTACCAGATCCTACTAGATTATAACAGTCATCTGCTTCAGACGTCCAACAAACATTGTTTATTGCATCTAGATACATTATTAACCCATCATCATTTATTGTTTTTGCTCCTCCTGCTACTCCCATTATTGAAATCTATTTTTAGTTACGTTGTAGTTTTGTGTTATTTCTTCTTCTGTTAAAGCTCTGTTATAACAATAAAAGCATCCTAATTTACCATCAAAAAACCCATTGTTAACTGAAGAATAATTTATAGCAGCTATATTAAAAGAATTGGCAGCCGCCTGTACAGCACCAGGTTTAGACTCTGTTCCGGATTGTTCAGACCCTGAATAGTATACTTTATAATTAGCTGAAACAGAAGGAGAACCATCTACAACACAAGCTACGTGTGTCCATGTATTTAAAGCAGGTCTAGTAGAGAACCCCATCCCCATATTATATCCATCTGATAGATTAGCACTTCCAAATTTAAATTGAGATGATTCACTTAAAATAATTTGATATTGTTTTGTCCCATCATAGTTATGAACTATTCTTTGGTTCCATGAAGGACTAGGATCATAGTCTGTAGGGTAGATCCAAAACATAATTGTTCTATTGTTTTGTGCATCTAACCCTGCTGATGTAGTCATGTAATCATCTGTTCCATCAAATTCCCATGAATTAGGGAAAGGTTGTATAGCAGGTGCTGCTCCATTTACTAAGGTTATAGTTTTACTTCCTACTATATCATTGGCAGTAGCACTGCCTGAGGTATAACATTGAGTATTTCCTGCATCTGCTACAAATATTAATCCATCTTGTACTATGCTTTGTGGTCCGTAACTATTTGCCATTATTGAAATCTATTTTTAGTTGCGTTATAATTTTCTAAAATTTCTGCTTGTGTTAATACTTTATTATAGATTCTTAAATAATCCATTTTTCCATCAAATCCATGGTTACTATCGGGTTGACCCCCGAATCTAAGTGGATCAGATGTAGGTGCAGCATATCCTCCAGTACCATAATATACACCTGTGGATGACCAAGATTCTACTATCCCATTTTTATATAAAATAACATCCGATGTAGCAGTTCCCCCTATTGTAAGAACAATATGAGACCACTCATTTGCACTTATCCAATTTCCATTTTTAAACATGAATCCTTGCCCTCCAGAACTTGAACCATTTAAACTATATAAATATACTCTTTGATCTGTACCGCTTAAGAAAGTAAATCTAAAATAGATTCCATCTGTTCCTGTATCTCCAGATGGAACAACATTTTTTGTTGTGATACAGGCATCATGGTTAGAAGAAAAATTAGTGGGATATATCCATGTTTCATAAGAACCGGTAGCAGGTATAACACTATTACCCTCTTGATTAAATACTACTCCATCAACTCCCCCAGCCTCAGCAAATGTCATATGTTTACCATCAAAAGAGACACTCCCTTCCATTGAGCCTGAATTTATAGGATTTATATTACTATTCCATACTGTTCCTGATCCAGGATAGCTCATTGTGTTTATGCAGTCTGCATTAAATATTATTGAATCTTGATTTTGGAGACTCTTTGCTCCATTACTAAATGCCATTATCTATTTTATTTATAAATATCATAATCCGAATCTATCTTTAGTTGCTGTGTAGTTTTGTGTTACTTCTGCTTGAGTAAGTGCTTTATTATATAATAATACATTTGTATACCATCCATCTCCTTGATAGTTATTTGCAGGTTGTACTCTACCAATCTGTATTCCTGTTGTTATTCCATCCAAATTACTTGTCCAATTTCCTGTTGTTCCCCCTAATACACCATTTACATATACTTTTAAGTTAGCACTTCCTAAAGTACCATCATATACTCCGACATAATGATTCCAATTTTGAGCATCTGATGTTGACATTGCTCCTATAGCATAATTTGAATTATATCTATCCACATAAAATCTACAACCTCCATAATATACTAGTCCAAACCCCGTAGCCCAACCTGTAGAATTAGAACATCCTACCCACCCATCACTTCCATTTGCTGGAGCACCATCTGATTTGAACCAAAACATACATGTCATTAAGTTGGTAGCAGCCATTCCTAAATCCGTTAAAGAAGGACCTGAAACAAAATCATCTGTTCCATCAAAATCCCAACTTCCATTACCTTCACTACTTAATTCTGTATTTGTACAAGTTAAAGTATTTCCACGAGCTAAATCCTTACCAGTTGCAGAACCATCAATGTAACATTGAGTATTTCCTGCATCTGCTACAAATACTAACCCATTTTCTACCATATTTGGTCCTCCGAATGCTCCCATTATAATCCGAATCTTGTTTTTTGTGAATTGTAATTTTGTAGGACTTCTGCTGCTGTTAAAGGTCTATTATATATTAATTGTTTAGCTATATTTCCTTCAAAGTCATAAGCAGCATAAGAAGTTTTATCTGTTGCTAATCTCCAATTTGAAGCAGATGAAGACCACCCACTAAAACCAAAATTATTTCCTGTCCATGTTTGAAGTTCTCCATTTACATACATTTTTATTTTAGTTGCATTTGTAGATTGTGTAGAATCAAAAACAAAAGTTAGATCATGCCAACTTCCTTTAGGCATCCAACTAGAAAGACTACTTTTATATATATAATCATTTGAACCATCAGATCCTACTTCTAAAAGTAATTGATTTGATCCTTGATAATATAAAAGACAACAACTTCCTTGAAAACTTCCAGCAGTATCTCCCCATAAAGCAACAATACCTGATTCGTCAGCGACAGGTTTATGCCAAGTTGAAATAGTTAATTGTGTTTTACCTGATAAAACATCAAGGGATGGAAATTCTATATAATCATCAGTACCATCAAATTCAAAACTACCTATACCATCTGTACTATAAGTTGTTCCATTTCCATCTAATGACCCACTGAGAGTTTGATTAAAAAAGTCATATGTTACACCACTACCTGAATTGTAGCTTTGGGGGTTAGCAGCATCAATTGTGTATACTAACCCATCTCCTATTATACCTTTAGGTCCATTACTGAAACTCATGACTTTATTCTAATTCAGTTTTTAATTTACCAACATCTTTCCTTTCACCTTGTATGAAGTAATAACAATGTGGTAAACCATCTTCACAACCAACATAAACTTCATAGTCTTTTATTTCATCAACATAGTGAACACATGGTTTTCCAATAGCTGTTAATTGTACTGTTATACTATCGTCATGTACTAATCCTTTCCAGTGGTCAGGTAATGTTATAATATTATTATCTTTAAGAGTACCTCTTACAAATACTGCGTGTTCAGGTCCTTCAAGTACACCATATTGAAGGTATTTGCCTTCTACTGTTGGGTGATCTATTAAGAATGATTTTGTAGCTGCTGTTAAGTCTCCTGTTATATTTAATGAACCGGTTATTTGAGCACTTACACTTGATGAAACATATGTTGTACCATCATACCATACGCTACTTCCACCACCACTAGCTGCTGCCCATGTTCCAACTCCTGCAGCATCTGATGTTAAAACATATCCATTTGAAGCTCCAGTTGTCATTACAAATTTATCAGGATTAACCCAAGCCATTGAAGCTGTGCTTGGGAATAATACATCTCCTGTTGAAAGTGAAGCGGATAAAGGTATTACTGATCCTGAACCTATTTTTAATTCATGTGTTGCACTTGCTGAGGAAGCATCTACCTCATTACCTATTATAATATTTTGAGATCCTCCTTCAACATTATCTCCTGCATTGTATCCTAGAGCTATATTATAATCACCAGCATTTATGTCTGTTAGTGCTTGGAATCCAACAGCTGTATTATATGCTGATCCTATACCTGTACCTGTTTTTCCTTCTAATGCTTTGTGTCCTATAGCTACATTACCTGCTTGGTTAATTAGTCTTCCAGCTTTGTTACCTACATATACATTTTGATGCCATTGTTGGGTATAGTATCCTGCAGAATAACCAATAGCTGTATTATCTATTCCTGTTGTTAGTGAGATTAAAGCATTTGCTCCAATACCTACAGCATTACCATTACTTGTATTTGCCACTCTTCCTGCTAAATTACCTACAAATGTGTAATTAGAATTTGTTGATATTGTTGCTCCTGAACCTGAACCTATTAGTACGTTTCCATCTCCTGTGGTTAAGGCTTTACCTGAAGATACTCCTAAAAGTACATTTCCATCTGCCCCTGATTGCATTGCTATACCTGCATCTTGTCCTAATACTATATTATCTGAGTCTAAAGTAAATGAATGGAATGAACCTGATATTGTTAATGAGCCTGTTATTACTGCGTCTCCGTTGAATGGAAAGGCAGTTGCAGATACATTTGTTAAATTACTACCATCTCCTGAAAAACTTCCTGTGACTGTTCCTACTTGTAAAAAGTCTGCTATTGATCCTGAGAAATATGTTGAACCTGTTATTTCAATTCTTGCAGCTGGATTACTTGGATCAGGTGTTGAACCTGATATTGTAATACCATACCCACCATATTTTCCTAAATGGACAGTATTATCTGATTTAGCTTGGATAACAGGTAAACCTGAGATATTATTTGCTTCAAATAGTGTTCCTGTTAAGCTATCTGTTACTGAGAAGACTGAACCAACAGAACCAACCACATCAAATATTGCAGATCCACTTACTGAACCTGAACCCATTACTTTGAGTGCAGTTGAGTCAGTATCACCTGCTGTAAATGATTGTGATATGATTTGGGAACCAGATACGTAAACTAAAGTACCATCTCCTGTGTATATGTTATCTGCACTTCCTGACCAAAGACCTGAAGCACCTCCTCCACTAGCAGCGGCCCATGAACCAACTCCTGCAGCATCTGATGTTAAAACATATCCATCTGAAGCTCCTCCAGACATTTTGAATTTACCCATTGAAGCTGTGCTTGGAAATATTATATCTCCTGTTGTTAATGAACCTGATATTATATGTCCTGAATTTGTATGTCCAATTCTTAATTGATTATCTAGTGCTGATGATCCTAAGCTTCCAGAACCAATAAATATATTTCCAGTTCCTGTTTGAATATAATGACCAGCATAATGTCCTAATGCTATATTACCATTTCCACTAATTGGATAATTACCTGTTCTACCAATAGCATGCTCTCCTATTGCAACATTGTGCTTTCCATTACTATGGCCTACTGAATTGCCTCCTCCTAAAGCATATTTTCCTATAGCTATACATGCTTCTCCACTTATAGCTCTTCCAGCATAATATCCAATAGCTATACCTGCTTTATCTGCTTGTACTCCTGCATTAGCTCCTATCCAAACAGCATATGCTTCAGCATTAGCTTGACCAGCATAATATCCTATAGAAATACTATCTGAAGTTGTTTTTGACAAATGACCAATTGCTATTCCATTTCCTGCAGAGGATGCAGCATCTGAACCTGAACCTATAAGGATAAGTTTATTACCCGTTGTAATAGTATCTCCAGCCCCGGCACCAATTATAACATTATTATCTCCTGAATCTACATTTTTTCCGGCATTTTTTCCTATTAATACATTATCAACTCCATTTGATTCTAATGAAGCTCCTGCTCCCGCTCCTAATACTACATCATCAGCATCTAAAGTAAATGCATGAAATGAACCTGATATTGTTAATGAGCCTGTTATTACTGCGTCGCCTACGAATGGGAAAGTGCTGCTTGCTGGGAGATCTGTTAATAGTGAACCATTTCCAACAAAGTATGCTGCTGAAGCTGTCATACTTGCACTTATATCACCTTCTACGGTTAATGCTTTTGTTAGTGGAGTTGTATATGGAAGTCCAATCCCAACAAAACCATTTCCTCCACTACCAGATATTTTCATAATTGTACCATCTATAGTTGAGCCTGTTGCTATTAAAAAACCAAGATCATAACCTCCTGAAGATGCGTAACTCTGATTAGTAAACATATATTGAGTGGTGCCTGCTACATACCCTGCGTAATTAGTAGTATGACCAAGAGTAATATCCCTACTTGTTATATTTCCACTTGAACTTATTGCTCCTGAAGCTGTTATGGCACCATCTACTTTGATTGGTAGAGATGAAGAAATGTATGTTGTTTCATTTTTCCATTCTCCAGAAGTAATGCCTGTTAGATTTGAACCATCTCCATAATATGTACTTGCAGAAACTGCTGATGCAGATAGATTATTTGTTATTTCAACATCTTTTGATGTTCTGTCTACTTGAAATAACATTCCTCTGCTTAAAGCTGAACCTGATGCTATCACAAAATTATCATTAGAAGCAGAAACACCAATTACCCATCTTTGTTCTGTGCCTTCTTCAAAGTCAATTAGTGTAGATTGGCCCTCCTTAGATTTTAATTGCAATACAGCAGAGCCATTTGATGATTCTATAACTGCTCTTGAAACTCCACTTGCTGATATATATAATTCTTCTGCATGAGATACTGCAGCACCTCCATTTGCAAAATATTCACCAATACGAAGTCTAGCTGT
>VTLG01000715.1_pt1 | contig 35326 bp, 56 predicted proteins | sample 4694571 | NCBI WGS metagenome assembly VTLG01 (sample SAMN12604809, study PRJNA352737) | marine metagenome | biome: ENVO:00000447; feature: ENVO:00000209|ENVO:00000569|ENVO:01000036; material: ENVO:00002151; isolation source: viral sequences binned using virsorter ...
TATGAACCTTCACGAGCTCTCGATCTATCCCCTGCTCATCCGAGTCCAGCGTTACCTCGCTCCCGCCGCCTTCGACTGCCAGGCTCGTTATGCTACTGATCGTCGCTCCCTTCGGTAGATCCTTTCCGAAGCTGAACGCAAAGAGGCAGGACTCGCCGACTTGCATGGACTTGGCTGGACCCTCAGCGACTAGGCCTGAATCCTTCCCTCGGCTCAGCTCCCATATGCGAGAGGCCGGCACTGGCGTTTGGTTGGATTGTGTAGTGATTGGCATGGCTGCCCCCTATGCTGCGACGACCTTCAGCTCGCAATCGGCCTCCAGCGTCTGGCTGTCGTTGCTCGTTACCTTGACTCGTATCGTATAGGCCCCTGCCGTTACTGCCCCTATCGAGAACTTGCAAAGGCTGCCGTTCGTTCCCTGGTCTGCGGCATCGAAGGTAACGCCCGAGGCAGTGCCTGCGTTTATCTCCACCGCAGAGATCGCAGCCAGCCAGTCTCCGTTCCCTAGCTCTCGACCGAAGTCGGCAGAAAACAGGAGGTCCTCGCCGACCTGCATGCCGAGGGCTGGCCCCTCGCTCTTGAGCCCGCCGCTCGCCTCTCGCATAAGCCGCCAGGTTCGGCTACTTGGAACAAATACCTGCGAGATGGTAGGAGAGCTGTGCGACTTCGCAAGTGCTGAGGCCGTGAATCGAAAGACGCCGCCTCCTGCATCCTCGAGCGTATCCTCGACCTTATCTGTAACGGCCTTGATTGCTGCCACTTCCGTATCCAGGTATCCATCTAAGGTGCTGATCGTCCCAGGGATCGTCGTCCCGGTATCTTCTAGCACCGCATCAACTACTCCTCGCACTCCGGTTATCTGAGTCACGAGCGACGTCCCGGTATCCTCTAAGATCGCGGCCAGCGTTGCCGGAATCGTAGTGTCTGTGTCTGTATATATAGAATCCACCACTGACCTCGTGCCAGCGATCGAGACCGGCAGGGACGTTCCGGTATCCTCTAAGATCGCCGCCAATTGCGTGCTGTTTGCGTCCATCTCGGCCCTGATCTCCGAGGCCGTAGGGATCTCCGAAAAAGCCGAGTCCTTCGTGTAGGCAACCATCGGAAGGCCGATCACGATGACATTGGCCGTGCTCGATTCCGAAAGGAGTTCCAACTTATCCGCGTTGCTCTCGTCCGCTGAAACGTCGAACCTATACAGGCCGTCCTCTATCTCATCTGGCGAGGCATCGGTCAGTGGGCTAGCAGCTTGGTCGTCCTTGCATATTTTCGCCGATATATTAGCCGCATCCCCCGTCACCCTGGCCCCTGTGCTGCGATCAAAAGCGAGCACTGTCCACTTCTGGCTGGCGTTCTTAAACATCCTGTCCCCCTTGGCTTGCTGCGATATAGTAGAACTCGACTGGGGATCGCTGGAGGCTGTCCTCCGTCAGTGTGGCCGCCCATAGTACCCCGACGCTTCCGGCCAGATGGATCTGGTCCGCCCCGCTCTCCCTGATCGTTACGTTCGTTACCTGGAGGTCCTTCTCTGCCATCTATGAAACCTCCAGCTTTGGACAGACCCAAACGGATCCGCTGCCCTTTGCGTAAACCGGGACGACGTGGATCAGCCCAGCATGGTGCGGAGTGTACGTGTAACTGATCTTCTGCTTCGTGCCGACGCCGCTGCCGGTCCATGCTTCCGAGTCGCTCGCTAGTTCTGCTTGAGCCACCGTAGGATTGGCCCGCCTCGTTGTTGCGAAATGCTGCCTCGCGGAAGATCCGTCGCTTGGACCGAATAGATCAAACCATAGCTCGTCATTATGGAGAGTGCCCCCTGACGCTACATGCAGGGTCACCGTTATTGGGCTCCCCCCCTCGGTTCTTGTGATCAGTTCAGTGGAGTTGTGCCCGTCAGCCAGGCTCCCTAGCTGCCCGCTGATCTCATGGCTGTATCGGTCGCCAGTCAGTGAGTCCTTAGCCCCCGCGTCCCGATAGCGGCTCGTGTCTCCTTTTGTTTCCCCATAGAAATCCACGCACCCCACGAGGCCCGCCACGGCGTCTGCTTCTCCGAGCGTTGCCGATCCGCTGTAATCAGACGTCGTGACGCTCCCTATCTTCTTCGATTTCTCGTCCCCAACTACCTTGAAGCCTGAGCCAGTGGAGCAACCAGAGAACTGAACCGATCCAGACCTCGAAGATGAGTCGTCGTCATGTAGCTCTGAGAAATCCGAGAAGTCGCACGCTCGAAACCTACTAGTGCCACCGTAGAATTTCCTCAGGGCATAGTCTCGATGTGGGTTCTCGAAGCTCCCGTCCTGAATAAGTGCTATAGTTGCCGCACCAGACTGGTAGAAATACCGCGAACCCGAGGTGGCGGAGGCGAGGATCTCGTAGGAACAGCTCGTGTACTTGGCGAAGCTATCGTTAGCGGTGGTCAAATAAACCTGATCAACGGCCTTGAGCGTGCAACCAAAGAAGTAGCTCCCCGAGTCGTCGTTCATAGCCAGCTTTAGGTCATTATGCCCAGAGCTGCCATCTGCGGCCAAGGTCATCCCCCACCAAGCCACGAACTTGCCTCCGCTGCCTGGCCTAATCACGCTCGAGGAGTCCCAATCCCGAATAGTCGCCCCCGCTGCATAGCTTGGTGGGTCGCTCCCAGCAGTGGCCGAGACGATATGGACCGGCGATGAGTCGCTCCCGCCAATATACGTTGTGCCTGACAGGCTCTCGTCATGGGTACTCGCCACGTAAACTACGTCACCATCGGACGCAGAGACTGAGGTTATCGACGTCCAGGCATCCGACCAGGAGCTTCCGTCATTCGCCCCGCCGCTGGCGCTATCGTCCACGTACAGGTTTCCCATCGTCTACTCCGTTTGCAGAAATGCCGTCGTGGCTGGCCTACGGTCCGCTTGCTCCGCCTGGGCTCCTCCAGTGAGCCAGCCTAGGTAGCTTTGGCCGACCTCCATTGCGGCAGTCATCTCTTCAGATGAAACGCCGTCGATCGCCTTAAACTCTACCGCTGAGCCCGAGGCCGCTTGAGCCTCGAAGATCTCGCCTAGGGCGACGAACTCTATTTGTAGCTGCCGAAGCTCTCGCATTGCATTGCCGAGCCGCTTCACGTATCCGTAATGTTGCCGTTCGCTGTACATCTTATCGTCTCCTTAAGAATCGAAACCCGATTAAACGCCTGCTTGGCCTGCGGCTCCTGGCCTTGCCTGGCTGCTTCTTGCCTCGCTTGCTTGCCGAACATCGGCCTGAGCCGCAAGAGCCAGAACTACAGGTCTCCCCCGGCAGCTCGATTTGTATCGAGTCCAGCACTGAGGATTCCCCCTGCAGGGCTGCGCCAGAGGCTGCCGCAATAAGCGGCGTGTAGGATTGCCTGGACCCAGGAAGGCCTGTCGCCATTCCTGCCAGGATCACGAATAAGCAGATTGTTTCCTTCATCGGTAGGTCCTTATTTGAAGCCTGGCGACAAATCGGGCAGGGCTTTACGCACCCAGCCGTTGCAACCCGAGAAAGCCACCGCCCTACGGCGGAAGCTGGAAGTCTTTGCCCAGAAGCTGCCCTCCGGGATGTCGATATCTGTGCCCCTTATTCTCCTTGGTCCTGAGATCCAGCGAGCCCCCCAGCTATTTAATATCAAAGCCAGGCCGCACCCGTAGATCCTGTGCGTCTCCTCTCGGTCGTCATATCCGATGCAAGCCATCGAGTGCGACCAACTGCCTGATCGCTCGCTGACGCCATTGGCATCTCTCCGCCGCGAGAATCCCTCCGATCCGTCAGTTCCCAGGAAGAAACCCCGGCCCAGGTAATCCCTCCACTCCTCGACGCCTTGCATTTCGGTCGCCGTCCGGAATAGGTGGTCATTCGTTATCTCTACAATTGAATCAGGCGGAGCCTGCGCTCCATATCTCGAAGCCATACTCCCGCTATACTGAGTCAAGTCGATCTCTCCCGGATAATCTCGCCTCACGACGGCTCCGCTCTTCGAGAGTATGACCCGAGCCGCTGCTCCGATGAACCACCCATGTGAGGCCTTCCGCCTATGCCAGTAATGGGTCTCTGAACAGAGCACGCCGTTGCGTTCGCCGATCTCGCTAACCTCCGGGAGCCGCTCTAGCTTCCGGCTCTCCTCATCCGGCAGGCCTGCGGCCACCTCACAAACTAGCGACCCGAGAATGGCATTCCTGGCTGAATGCGAAACGCAGTCACCAACCTCCTGCGCCGGGCCTGGCCAAGCGGCGGGGTAGGCCCTCTGGACGTGCAGGAATGGCGTCACTAGCTTCCCGGCGAAGGATCCCGCAAAACCTAGCTCTTGGGCCAGCTCTGCACCATTCGGGTTATTGCCAGAGGCCGCGACCCCCTCGAGGAATCGCTCTTGTTCCGCTGGATCAAAAACGACGCCCTCGCCTCCTGACTCATAAAGCCCAGGGATCTCCTCCGCCTTGGAGGTTCTCGCTTCCCATCTCATCGGAAGTCCTCCGCAATCTCCTCAAGAGCCCTCTCTAGGGCCTCTCGCATATCCGGCGTCAGCTCTGCGTCTGGTATCTGCCCATCTATCCCGATTGCTGCGATCAGCCGCCTTTCTATTGGCTCATTGATAGCCCCCAAGCCTCCAAGCGAGGGGTCGGCCTCCTGCAGAATATCTACTGCTGCTATCTGAGCCCTGCGGAAGCCTGCGGTAGTGCTGATCTGATCAGCCGCACCGACGACGATCGCCATAGAGGAAAAGAAGGCCGCCAGCTCTCGGGCTTGGGACGGCTTGACGAGCCTAGCCAGGGAGCCCGAGGGGGACGGAAGCTGTAGGGCTCCAAGCTGTAGGGCGAGGCCTGCGAGTACTGCCAGAAATGATCCATAGAGGATAGGCTTCACTTCGGCTCCTGGACGGCTGCTGGTAGGATTTTGAGGCGGAGCACTTCGGCTCCTTCTGTATTGCCATTGGCAGAGAGGGCTTTAGATAGAACCTCATAGGCCGCGACGATATCAGGGAGGCTCGATCTCTTGGGCTTGGCCGAGGGCTTCAGCTTCAGTAGATAAGGCCAAGCCCTAAGGAGGCCGCACGCAATCAAGCCAGCCGCTCCCGCTGCTATTAGTATCGTTCCCGCGCTCAACGTAGCCTCCTAACCCATCTGGCGACTGCCTGCCTGGCTGCATCTAGGATATTGTCTTCACCGAGCCTGACGAAAATCATCGATAGGTGAGAATCGTCAGCCATATCATCCAGAACCATCCTGATCTCTGCCTCCACGATCTCATTTAGGATCCGCTCCAGCTCATCTAGGTCGATCCTGAGCCTGTCCGCTATCTCCGCGAGGTCTAGCTCCATGGCTCACCCCAGTGCGTAGTCTAGGGCTGCCGCAAGTATGCCTCGCCCAACCTTCTCGATCGCACGCTCTGCAGCTCCACCGACGGCCGGAACGTCTAGCGGAACGATTATCTCGTCGTAGATCTTCAGAACCGACGATTTAATCTCTTGCCGATCCTCTTCACTCCAGGCGCTCCTCATTGCATATTTGAGGGCGACGATCAGGAGCGAGGCCGGTATGTTGAATGCCTGAATATCCGTGGCCATTACCGTGCCATTCCTAGATCCCATGGAGCCCTCCCCCCTGAGCGTCTCGAGCTCTCCGCTTATCGCCTTATAATGGTTCATCAGATGCGCTCCTTGAGGGCTTGTAGGATGCTATTCAGGGCGTGCTGGAATCCGTTTCTAGTTTCCCGGTTCTCGGCCACTACCTTATCAACCAACTCTCGCTGGCCCCGAGTGAATTCGTTGAAGTCTTGGATCGTTTGAATTGACCTCTCTCGCTCGATCTCTAGGTCCGTATGGAATCGCTCCCGCTCCGTGTAGCCAGTCTTGAGGATATGCCAAACCAATAAAACTAGAGCCAGGATGGCGATGACTAGGATGCTGCCGACGATGGAATGCTCCATCAATTGGGCCGCCGCCTCCCGTGCCGTGCCTTCTACTTCACTCATCTCACCACTCGATCTTCTTGACTCGTCGCTGGTGCATTCCGGCCGATTGCTGCCGCTTGAACTTCTTCCTGGCTGTCCGCTTCGGCTTCGAGGCCTTGCCCGAGGGCATTCTCCCGTCTCGGTCTATGACTTGCTTGCGCTTCATCTCTCCCCCCTTAAACGCGAAAAACCTCCGTCGCACCTTACGGTCCGAGGAGGCAGTCGCTTTGCTGCTATCGGGTTGTTACTGTATTTTATGCCACCCCTATTTCGTTTCAATGCCTTCAGCCTTTCTCTCCCGCTCCCGCCTAGCCAGCGCGTAGGCATGCTTTATCGTTTCCTCTATCTCCGTGGGTATAAAGAGGCAGGCCTTGCCTTCCTCCGCCCAGGATAAAACCATATGGTTCACGCTCTCTCCTGCCTCTAGGACTATCCTCTGCATAATTCCTCCTTGCTTGCATGCTTTACAATCTCTCGGCCGATAAGCTCCGCCACTTGCGGAACTACCGCGTTTCCTAAACATCTAAGTCGGTCCACCCGCTTGGGAATCCCATAAGCCACTCCACGAACTCCGGGTTCAGCATCCCAGAAACTGTCTGCGAGAGAGCCACTTGCTTTCCCGCTAGTATTCTCCGTTGAACAGACAGGCTCTCTGGGTTGCCTCTCGGCCTGTTGTCGCTCGCCGCTGGCGTGGGCCACCTCCTGCGGCCCCGACAAACTACGTCTGTGAGACTCAGGCAGGAGCGTTTCTTTCGGCTCCCCGCCGCCCTTGAGTCGCCGACTATCGGCGTCGGGAATATCTCGCGTTTTTGTTCCAATGATAAATACCCGGTCGCGGAGATGCGGTGCGCCAACGTCTGCAGCCTGTAGGCAGTGCCATTCTGCGTCATACCCGACCGAGGCCAACTCGCCGAGTACTCTATCCAGCCCCCGAGCAAGCAACGCTGAGACGTTCTCCAGCAAAACGTACCTAGGCTTAAGTATTGCAACCACGCGAACGGCCTCGAAGAACAAGCCGCTCCTCGCCCCCTCGATCCCTCGGCCTGCACCGGCTTTTGATATGTCCTGGCAGGGGAACCCTCCGCATATGAGGTCAACTCTCCAGTCTTCGCCATCGTCTGAAGGCTTGGTCGGATCGGCCCCACTCTCCCCGCACCTCCCCCCTGGTTCGTTCCATAGCTCGTTGCTGTTGGTGTTGGGAGGAAACGTCTTGATGTCCCGCCATCGCCTGACTCTCGGCCAATGTTTCTCCAGAACTCTAGTTGCATAATCGTCGATCTCTACTTGCCATCTAACCGACATCCCGGCTCTCTCGAGGCCAAGCTCCAGGCCCCCAATGCCTGCGAACAAGGAACCAACGGTTAGTTTTCGGATTCCCCGCTCCCTCTGGTTGGCCTGATCCCCACGACCCAGAACAGGTCGCCTGGCTTCAGGAACTCTAGGGCTTTCGCCTCATACACTCTGTCCATCGCTGCGCCGCCTATGCTGCCCTCTATCTTCTTGCTATAGGCGTGCTCGCTCTTCCTGATCTCCAGTAGGCCGTCCCATTTCCGGCTAGTGTACTTGGAGGTCCATCTTGAGGGATCGGCTCCGACTGCGATTCCGAGAACGGGGACGAAGATCCCGCGACGCTCGAGCCCCTGCAGGACGCCGGATAGCGACATCCCGATCCCCATGGATATGACTAGCCGCTTGAAGCCTCCCGCTGGCAAGTTCTCCGCCTGAGCTGCCGTGCCCCTGATCTGCCATTCGCTCTCCATTCCGAAGGGAACGACCGTGAAGCCGCTCTCCTCACCGAATTTGCGAGCCCTGGCTGTAACGAGCGTATTGTATCCAGGGGAGTGCCTCTGGATCTCTGCGCCTGCCTCGATTGCGTAGGCCTGCTGGTCCGTCTCTTTGCCTTCCGCTGTATGAACGACGCATGGGATCCCTAGCCTGCGAGCCACGACGGCGACGATCGCCTGCTGAGGGGAGTCCCTATGTGATCCGCATGTCAAGCCCTTGGCTCCCTGCGACATCAGCATGCAGGCCCTCGCCTTTCCGCCGCGAACCGATAGGCCGTTTGCTTCGCATTGGAATAGATCATCCCGCTTTAGGAGTACTCCGCCCTCCGCCTCTTGGATCGGAGTCAGCGCCCAGGGGTCAGTTACATATTCGCTAGCCATCCGGTCCCCCGATCGCCTGCGTTGCCTGCTTGCCTGATCCTTTACAGAAGACCAGGATATTCTGGTGCCCCTTGCCCCATTTCCGGGAGGCCTTGAATTGCTTCCCCGCCCTCATCGGCAGCGATCCAGTCGGCGTCACCAGGATCCCCTCGTTGTAATAGTGGAAGCCGACCTCCTGGAATGCCTTGACTGTATCGCCGACAAAATTCCGGTAGTGCCCCCGGCGGTCGCGAAACTCTCCAACGATGAAGCAGGCGAAGCGGTCCTCCTTTAGCCTCTTGTAGCTCCTTAGAATGATCCTCTTGTAGTTGGCCAGGAAGGTATGGTATTCCTGCGTCGATAGGTCCCGAGGGTCGTCAGAGTACTTCTCGAGGTCGCCATAGGGAGGGCAGGAGAAGATCAAGTCTGCCTCTGGTGCCTCCTCCATCGTCTCTATGGAGTCACCGCAAACCCAGCGAGGCGGGAAGTCTGGCGTTATCTCTCGCCCCTGCTCTCGATTGGCTTCTACTTGCTCTCGGCGGAGTTCTGACCCCCAGTATCTGCGGCCAAGGATCGAGGCGACGACTCCTCGGACGGAGCCTCCAGCAAAGGGATCTACTACCTGGCCGCCCTCTGGGCTGAACCATCTATAGATCAGCTCGCAAAGCACCGGGTCAAAGATCGACGTGTCGCTATCCGTAACCATCCCCGTCTGGCGGTTCCCTTGCTCGTCGTATCCGGCGACCATCTTGGAGCCGCCGACTGCTGCATCTCGCCCAACCTCCGATTGGATCCCATAGCGAAGCCAGGCACGCTTCCGCTCTTGCCACCACCCTTCCCTGGCTGAGATGATAGAGAAGGGAGGGACGAGGAACTCTTGTGCCATTTCGCTCCGCCCTCTTGGCTGGATTGGATCCCCAAAGAGATCCCTGCCATATAATGCCAGATCTTCCGTCCTGCTCATTTCCTGCGCGCTCCCTTCGCTCTTGGCTTCTCTTCTTGGAGAAATTGGTAGGCTGCGATCTGCTGGGTCTTGTCATCTATCCGCCTGATCTGCTTCATCGTTACCCGGATCAGTCCGTGCCCCTTCGCGGTCTTAAGCAAGTCAAGGGCCTTTGCCTGGCTGCATCCCCAGTGTCCGGCCCACTCGCTGCTGGTCCGTATACTTGCGTCCGGCTTCGTTTGGCTCAGCCCTAGCCTTGCCAGCTCTGCCTCTAGCTCTTCTCTCGTTATTGGTTTCATCCTTGGTTACTCCACTTTCGAGGGGGGAATGGTCCAGACTTTCGGTCTCACGAATAGCTCGTCATGCGCCCATCGGATCAGTACTCCCCCGAATTGTGGCGTGGAGAGCCTCCCACCTGGGATCTTGTAGACGAACGGCGTCTTGGCCTGCCACGCGGGCGTGGTGAAACTCCAAGCGGTTCCCGTCTCATGCGTATCTACTGCGTCCTGGACGGGAAATTGAATGCCGATATTCCGGTGGCGGTGGCTCCTTACGACTACCGAAGGAGGGCGGTTCCCCCAGCGAGCCGACTCAACGAAGCTATTGACGAGCTCTGAGCATACAGCGGAAGCCTCGGCCGAAGGTGAGCCAGTCGTTCCGATATGATGAAGGCAGTGGACGATCTTTCGGGCCTTCTTTGGTCCTATCGCCTTGCGGAGCTCGAACCTCGAGTGCTGCCCTTCGCTATTCGGTATCGCCCCGAGCCTCGCGGCGAGCTGCTCCTCTTGCTCTCCGCTCTTGCCTACGTGGGCCTCAGTCCCCCTGATTGCGTAGTAGTTCCCTCCGCAAAGCTCCACGATCGGAGCCAGAAGCTCATAGGCGATATTCTGCTGATCGGCTGTATTGCTACTGACGCCGCTCTTTGAGCTATGTGGCGTCCCGTCCAGGGCGTCGCCATTATGAATGACGATAAAATCTTCGCCCCGCGTGGCTTCCGGCACCCAGGATTCCCAGAACTCGGTCCACATCGCGTGCATCTTCTTTTGAATCTTCGAGGGCTTGTATCTTCCGCCCTCATCTAGCGTTATTCCCTCCGGTGGCATAAGGCCGAGGCGACATCCGCAGTGCGTGTCGCTTATGACGATAATGTTATTAGTCTCCAGCATGGCTCAATGCCTCCTGCTCAGTTTTAATTTCCGTAAAATCTCCGGTCTCATTAGGAAGCTAGAAGCTGCGGCAGAGTAGGCGATGATCTCCTCTTCGCAGCTATTCCAATCGCTCGCGTGCCGCATCTCATGAAGGATCGCATAAAGCAGATCTTCTCCCCGCTTCCTGCTGTTGATCTGGATCGTCGGCCGCTTTCCTCTGGGGTCTGAGCAAGAGCCAAACTCACGGCCAGGCACGTCCGTCGTGAAGTGGATCTGGTAATCCGTGCCGTAGATCGTCTGGCTGTGGATGCTCACAGGTAGTTCCTTGTTTGCCTGCAGTACTCAGCGATCAGTAGGGCATCGGCGATCGCATGCGTGATCTTGAGCCCCGGAAACAGCCCCTGCGCCTTCTGTTTCGTTACGTTCTTATCCCCTGCCGTTAAGCAGCTCAGATGCCTTTGCCATTTAGCGGGAGAGACCTCCTCGTAGGGGATCCCTGCGGCGCAGAGCGAGGCCAGAAGCTCCCCTTTGTTCTGCATGAAGGTTCCGGCGGACCGCACGCCCATCTGCGGGGAGGTGTGGACTTTCTCTATACAGCAATAGCAATCCTCTGTTTCTAGCTTAGCGATAGCCAGCCAGCGGTCCCGTATAGTCTGAGGCATCGGCAGGGCATGCGCCCCCGCGTCATCAATCCAAGCCAGCCCGCCGTTCTTCCCTGGATCTATCCCTATGTAAGTTCTCATGGCTTCCCTTCTCTGCTTACCAGCTCGAGTTCTGTATTGAGGTCCATTCCCATGCTCTGGAGCTTCCTGGCGAGTATGGCTTTGAAGTAGGCGACGGGCTTCTTGGGTCGGGCCTCTCGCACGCTCCGCGTTGCGTCGCGGATAAGATCGGGGCACTCTAGCTGGTAATGGCAGAGGCAGACGCTTTTCCAGAGGAGCTCTTTGTCTCTGTCAGTCATCCTTGCGCCGTGCCCGATGAGCTGGTCCCGCAGTTCGTTCATCTGCGGCGTTGCTTCCTTGTACTCCTCATCTGTGATCTCTATTTTATCTATTTCCCCCGCCGCTCCTATCGGCCGAGACCCCAAGGGTAGGGTCGGGGAGGGATGGGGAGGGTTAGGAAGGGTTGGGTTAGGTGGTTGCGCACCTAGTGCGGCACCTGGTGCGGCACTAGGTTGGCGAGCCTGCACGCCCTTGAGCCAATTAGGGCAATGTTTCTCCCAGTCATGGATTCTCAATCCTCGCCCCTGCCCATCCTTGGGGTCGTAGCTATCAAGCCAGCGTAGATCAACGAGCGCCTGTATCAGCTCCTCGTCATCTCCAGGCCATTCAAGCCAGGCCGCTATCTCTTCGTTCGTGTATCTCGAGAGATCCCCGTCCCTTGCGTTCGTTTGCGCAAAGAGCCAGAGGCTCTCTAATACTCCGATTGCATAGCATCGCGGGAGCTTGAGCCTGCGTCGAAAGGTGTCGAATTTTACAAGCGTTAGCGTTTGGTGTTTCAAGCCCTCGGCCTCCGCATCGTGTACAGCGTCGTGCCTCCGCTTATCTTCTTGCATTCGATGGAGCCTCCTCCATTTAGGTCCAACCATTTCCGTATGTCGCTAATCCTGCTCGTGTACTTAAGCGAGTACCTCGAGAGTTCCCCGTTCGTCCTTGGCCGATCTGCCAGCAGTCGATAAATGGTCGCGTTCTGCCCGCGTAGGGGGCGTCGCGTTTTTGCTTCCAGTCTCATATCGCACCTCTCTCTTCCATGGTGTCTCGGATTTCCTGGTATTGCTCCTCGGGGAGAATCTCTCTTGCGATCGCTACAAAGGATCTCTCATAGGCCTTCCCCTTCTCCTCCTTGATCTGGGAGTTGATCTCCCCGAGCCTCCTTTGGAGTTGCTGGCGTGAGCGACCTTTGAACTTGGCAGCCTCATTGACCTTGCGCCACCAGATAGGGTCGCTGTAGTTATTGTTTGCCGAGGCCTCCGCCTGAGCTTCTGCGATCTGCCCTCTTATCGTGATTAATTGGAGATCGAGGTCGTCCATCTTATGCTGGATCCTGCGTTTCTCTTTTTCTAGGCTGTTCATATCGGCAGGTACCTCACGCGGATGCAAGGAACCGTTCGGCCTGCAAACTCCGTTTCTGAGCCATAGATGACGATACCCTTTCCGATCCAATCATCAGTCTGGTCGCCATGCTGCATGACGATCCGCTTAAGGTTCGTTCGGTTTAGGACCATGCTCCTGGAGAACTCCTTGAGATGGAGCACGCCCTTGCGGACCTTCTCCTCGCCTACTTCCTCGAAATCAACGCCAGTGATCGTTACGAAAACATCTTTTTCTAGATCCCCTGCTTCTAGGTGTGGCGGGGGAACAAGTTCGTTTGCCTTCATCTTCAAACCTCCATCGTTTCGTTTCCAAATTGAATAACCATCGGTTCCTCGTCCATCAAAGCCCATTCGGGAAGCCTCCAGACTTCCGGCAGCTCAGGGCCTGGCCAGGACCGCAGGGCGGAACACTCGACTACCCTGCGTAGCCATCTCCTGCGGAGCTGCTCGCCTCTCTGCAAGGCCTCCGCATCTAGAGTCGCTGCATGCGCGCAGTGCGGAGCCTCGCTCTCTACTGCCAGGATCCAGGCGTCGCGGATATCTGAGTCCCCTACTGCCCGCCAGCCTGCCAGATAATGCGCCGCTTGTACGTGGTAGTGCAGCGTTGCCGCCTGCTTCGGGAAGTCCCCCAGCGATCTCGTCGTCTTTAGATCGAGAATCCCCCCATCCCATTGCTTGTCGATTCTCGCCTTCAGCGGGAGCCCCGTTTCTGGGTCGTCCCAAATTAGCGAAACTTCCGTGCGGCCCTCTTCCCGTAGGAGCCGCCTTGCAAGCTCATTTTCTTGCAGGGCATACACGATCGCTTGCGTCTTGCTGTATTCCTCCTGGCTTACAATCTCCCTGCCTGCGTTCTCCCGCTTGAATTCCTCTGCCCTCTTCTTGTAGTACTTCGTGGCCCTCGAGGTCGTCGGCTGCCCCGCTGCCGTTACGTTCTCATCCTCAAGCTCATAGCGAGGCATGACGACGTAACGCTCATGGAGGGCGGAGGCCTCGAGAGCTGCGCAATGGACGAGGGAGCCTATCTTGAGGGCCTTGCTCTCTTTGGAGTCTGGCTGTCTGCTGTAATGCCTCGGGCTCTTCGCCATCCTCTTAAGGCTGCTCTGTGAGATTGCGTCCCATCCGAGGTACTCCTCAAAATCGACCCCGTCGTAGATTCCCCGCTTCGGGTTAGTGTTCGTCATGCGATTACGTCCTTCGTTAGAACTCTTGACTCTGCTTCGTGAAGCTCTACTGGCCTGGAATGCGTTACAGTCCTCCGCTCCAGCTCCCAAGGGCTCCAGCCCTTCTGGAACTCCAAGCATTGCTCGCGGATCTCATCCGGGGAGGGCACTACGGTGGAGAACCATTCGGAGGTGATTCGCTCCTGGCCGTCTCGGCTCCGGTAGAAGATCTCATCGCCTCGCACTTCTTGAATGATCCCAAGATCATAGAATTCTGGCTTGTACATCGTCGCCGCCTTGTTTATCTCGATCCATTTTCCCGCTGCAAAATCCGCTGTTCTCCGTTCTACTTTCGGCATCAATCCTCCTTGAAATACTGGCTGACTCGATTCCGAGGGTTGAGCTCTAGCGTCTCTACTTGCTCGACCTCCTTGCGCATTAGATCGATCTGGCGAAGGACCCGCCGCTTGCCCTCGGCTTGTGAGATCTGGCCCGACTCCGATCCTCGCCTAATCTCTTCCGTAGAATGGGCCGCCTCAGTGAAGAACTCCGTGAGCTTCCGCCGCTTCTCCTCATCAATCATCTCGAGGAATTCCAGGAGGGCCGCTCCTCGGCTTGCCAGGCACTCCGAGTAGAGCTCCAGCTTCCGATATAGCCGCTGACAGGATTCAGCATCCTCCGCAAGATGGAAGGCCTGCTCGATCGCCGCGTTTGCTCTATCTAATGCCTGCTCAAAATCCTTTGCCATGAGATCCTCCGTGATTAGCGTTTCAGAATCGGCTGCGTCTCCCGCCGCCTCGCGGAAAATCTTAGCGGCAAAAACGATTTTCGAGACCTCAAAATCGAGGCGGCCCAATTTGGTACGCCTGCGAATTGGCGTTTGCTATACAGCCTGCGAAACTTTTTTTTCGGGGCTGATTAGAAAAACCGGAGCCGCTGAGATTGCCCCCCCTTGGCTGCGCAGAGTTTGCATCCGGTATAGATGGTTTTTGCAATCGGCGTTTCTATCCGCCCCCCTAGGCCGCTTTTTGCGCGCTTCGCTTTGCGCTTCGCCTCTTTGGGGGCTTTCGCTTTTGCGCCTTATTTTAAAGGCTCTTTGCCAATCGTATTTACTCCTTCAGGGAGCATTTTCTGGTACGCTTGCGAATAGCTGCGGCCGTCAATCTGCGCATTTCCCCTGTTTGCTGGCCTATTGGTATCGCTGTGAACGTCCTCTGCGCTTCTCTTTGCGCTTCGGCTCAGATTGTAGTTCGGCAGGCGAAGCGCGCCGCCCTCTCTCGCTGCCTCCATCGCTGCAAGGTGCCGGTTATAGGCCTTCAGAGCCGTCTGTGGCGTATGGCCCAGTACCTGGGAGAACTCGAAAATAGGCTTGACCATTGCCAGGTCATGCTCTGCGGAAGCCCTCAGGTTCGGGAAGGGCTTCGGCCAGTAGATTACGCCTGCTGAGCGAGCCGCCCGCTTCAGGCGATCTTTCCAGCTCTGAGTCTCTGCCTGCATCATCGGGAAGCAGATATCACTACCCTCCTCGGCCTCATCCCAACAGAGGTCCGCTAATTGCGATAGCTCCTCATAGATCGGTATCGTTTTCGTGGTTTTCGTTTTTGGTGCATACACCCTAACTATCCGGCGGTCCCATTCCCAGTGGCTCCATCGCATACCTGGCAGCTCGCCAGGGCGGAGGCCTGCCACGCGACAGAGTAGGAATCCAAGCCGCACGGAATGCTGGGGGATCTCTGCGAGGACTCGCTCGAACTCATCGAAGCGGATGTACAGGTCGCGGCTCTCATCCTTCCGGTGCACGGAGCTGAACCGCCGAAAGGGATTCTCGCCAGGCCAGCCCATCTCTTTGGCCGTTTGGTAGATCTCCTTGATTCGCCGAAGCCTGCCGCTTCGCGTTCCCTCATCCAACCCTCCGCCTCTCTTGTTGGCTGAGGATCCGAGCCAACGGACGAAGCGACGGACCTCCTCGGTACCGATTTCATCTATTGGCAGGTCACCAAGGAACTCAAGGAGGTTCCTGCCGGAGACTCTGAGGTTGCGTATCGTGCTCTCGGCTTTCCCCTCTTCGGATTTCATCCTGCAGTGCAGGTCAATGAGCTGCGAAAGCTGAAAGCTGACGCGACGATCACAGAGGCCTGCCGCCGCCAATTGGTCGCGGATCCTCTGAGGCTGCGACTCTATCCATTGGATCATATCCGGCGGCAACGGGAGCCCAGCATTGCGAAAATCAACGAGCCGCTGCACCGTCTCTTCGACGCCCTTGCGAGCCTTGACGCTCATTGCTTGGCCGAGGAAACGAAGCGTGCGCCTCTTCCCGCCAAAGGAATAGAAAACCCATTGCGAGCCGTTCGGCCTCTGGGTGCCGCTTGCCATCTAGTTCTAAATATCCGAGCCTGCGAACTTGCGCGCTATAAACGCGTCAAGATCCTCCCTCCTCCAATGAGGTCTACCAGATATGTCGCGGCCCTTTGGGATCTCACCGTCCTTGATCAATCGGTAAAATGATGTGCGCCCAATGTCTAAATAGTTGTGGGCGCTTTCTACGGTCAGCAAGCCTTTGGGGATGCTGACCTCTAGTTCCCTGTTATTCAGTATTCCAGATAATCTAATCAAAGCCTCGCCAGCCGAAGCCAGGGGGCAGTCATTCCGAGTTGTCGATTCGGTATTCATTCATCCAAACTCCTTTGTTTTGCCGCCTTGATAAAATTGACTCGCCCCTCCATAGGTATAGAGCCCAAAGTATACGGACTACCGCAAAGTTTCTAGAGATGTTTTTAAGATTGAGGCTTCGGCCCTCTCTTCCTCTTCTCCTTGGCCCATCTATCCACGTCCCGCTGATCATATACGACCGCCCCGCAGGCCAGCGTATACCAGCGTATTTCACCGCGGTCGGCCGCCGATTTTAGGGTAGTCTTCGGCCTGCCGATCCGCTCAGCCGCTCCGCTCAGAGTTATTAAGTATTTATGGTCCATCCCCTGATTATATCGCCCGGCCTGAATCGTACAAGATACGAAAATCCCAGGTTCTTAGGGGCTCTTCGTCGCCTGTTCGTCGGTACTCTGGCGGTTATCGTACAGCGGACGGTTATTTTCTGGAAATTCTCGTCCAGCGTTCGGATTTTCTATTGCTTTATCGTACAGCGTACGATTATAATAAGGGCATGGCAATTAACAGTACTCAAGCAAGGGAGCAAACGATGAGAAGTAACAACCCCAACGACTGGAAGCATTACCACCTAACTGACCAGGACGGGAATTGCTGGGGACATTACGCCGGATACAGCAAGGAGGATTGTATCCAACAACTCGAAGAGGAGCGAGCAACAACTAACAACTACTTCGGCGAGCCTTCCTATCCGATTATCGCAACCGAGGAATCTTAAACCTTAGCAAGAAAAGGGAGTAAACGATGAGCGAATCCTTCCAGAAGTCCTTAGACCGCCACACCGGCTTCGCAGTTATCTGCCGGAACGAGAGCGACGATATCGCCTTCATCGGGCGAGACGGCAGCCTCTCTTATGATCGCCCGACAAATTACGGGCGAGACGTTGCCGAGTATATAGCGGGCAGGTATGGCGGAGAGGTTGCCCGCAAAAATTACGCTGCCGCCCTTCTCCGAACATCCAAAAGGGGATCCTAGATATGGAAGACATAGCATATACGCACGAACTAATTTCCGACGCCTGCTTGGCGGCTGAAGAGGGCGACTTTGAGCGGATCGAAAAACTGCGGCGGGTCCTCGGGGGATGGATGACCGACGAGAATGAGCGTAACGCCCTGGAGGATATGCTCGACAAGATGGGAGAGCTTGCCGAGTTTGTAGCGGCCGAAAGCGACGAAGAGTAGACCGTATTAACATTCCTTTTTACCTGGAGCGAATTATGAGAATCGAGATCAAGAACCTTAAGATGCACCGAGACATGAGTCAGGAAACCGACTGTTTTAGTTGCTCTATCTATTCTGAGGGTAAGCGAGTGGGGCTTGCTCGAAACGAGGGGGTCGGAGGCCCGAACTCCTACGATTGGTTTGACCGCGAGGCTGGCCGAGAGATAGAGGCTTGGGCGGAGGCTCAGGAACTGGAGTTCAGCTTTGAGAAGCTAGATCAGATCATAGATCAGCTTCGGTATGATCTCCTCGAGCGACAAGAGCTGAAGAGATGGTGCAAGAATCAAACCATGTTCCGGCTCAAGGGCGACGAGGAGGGAGCGTGGCGAACGCTCAAGCTCAACTATATGCCCCAGGGCAGGGCTTGGGTTCTTCATAAATACAGCGATCAGCTCGAGGAGATCGCCAACGAGCGGTTCGAGAAAGCCGAGGTGGCGGTATGAAGCCTATTAAGCTTGGCATCCAAATCGCAAACAAGGCCGACGGGCTCCTGCCGGGTCAAGGCCGCAAGGTGAGGTTCCTGGACCATATCCTGCAGGCCGGAGGCTCTAGGTGGCAGCAATACCAGATGGTTGATCCTAATTTCGACACCTTGGTCATTATGCCAATGAGGAGGGGCGGTCATGTCATTATGGACCGTATAGCTTATCACCCCATTCCTCAGGACGCAGAGTTCTTCCTTGTAAAGCTAGAGGAGGACGGGACCTATCAGCTAGAGTTCCGAGAGGAGGCCAGATGGACATGCCAGAAATAACCCGCGACCTGATTGAAACATTTTCTCCGGCTGCGATCCTCGTGGCCTTCTTGCTCTGGTTCCTATTTGGAGGGTTTTAAATATGAACGCAGAAACTAAAGCTACTGGCCACTGCAGGGTCTGGGTTGGATCCCTGGGAGCCTATAACGATGGTCGGCTCCTCGGGGTATGGATTAATGCCGAGGACGCAGAGGAGCGAGTCCCGGAACTGATCAAGGAGTGGCAGGCGTCTGATCCGATTCGCAACGGCGACGAATGGTTCATCGCTGATCATGAAGGCTTTGGGCCAGCTTGGCCTGGAGGGGAGAACCCGTATTTAGATAAGCTCCGAGAGCTTGCCGAGGAGCTTGAGGCTCTCGGTGATTCAGACCAACGGGAAGCCTACAAGGAGTTCCTCGGTCTCGGCCTCGGTCATACAATCAGAGAGTTCCAGGAGGCCTACCTTGGCCCCTGGGATAGCCAAAAGGCCTTTGCTGAGAATGAATGGCAGGAGCATTGCGAGGATCGGGTTCCTGAGGATCTCCAGCAGTTCGTGGACCTCGACGCTTATACTTCTTGGCTCTCCGATATCGGCTACACGTTCGTTCCTCGCTCCCCTTGGGATGAGGGCGAGCATGGGGTTTTTGTTTTTCGGCAATAAGTAGGAGGCGACTATGGATACCGCAGAAATGAAGCCGTGGCAGAAAGGGCAGAGCCTGGAGGATCTCCAAAAGCTAACGGAGCCATTCAAGAGAGCCCACAAGCCGCATTGTTACGGTGCCTTTGAGCTCACGAAAGAGCGAGACGTTGCGACTGCCCTTGAGGCTGGCCGCTTCCTCTGGAAGTACCGGACAGCGGATAACCCGACTGGAGAACTAAGGCCTCTCTCCTCTGCAGTCGAAGTTGGTGCAGCCCTTATCTACCGGGAGGTTGGCCCCCGCCCGAAGCGAGTCAGGGACTTTACGGGCGAGGCCCATATTGTCCCTGTTGGCTCCATCTACGTCAGTAGTTTTGCCGCCCTGGATCACCGGAGTGGATCCCTGCTCCTTGAGGATCTCCGCGAGAAGTTCCCCCGGCAGAAGATATATATAGAGACCTTCATCGAGGACGCCTGTAGCTCTTCGGCTGCCGAGCTGCAGGGCATGGCTCCCCTTTGGCATCTCGTCAGGGCTGGCTCCGAAATTAAAGTCGTTTGGTTTCCCCATTACAAGAGCGGGGGCCTTGGTTGGGAGGCTCCGCCGGAGAGGCTCCCTGGACCCTCTTATGATGCCGTAGAGCTGCTGTCTCTAGCTGAGCTTGATTGGAGCTGCAAAGGGACCGAGACGCTGGAGATTGTGCGGCAAGAATTACGCGAGGCAGAGAATAGCTTCCGCCAGCACTACAGTTCCTACAATAAGAGAAAGAGTTGGACGGCCCTCTCGCTGCGTGGCTTCTCTCTAGATCCTGGCTTCGTTATTAAGCCGCAAGAGATGTCGCGAAAATGGAAGGCCGATAACCAGGAGCTGCTGGAGAATGAGCCGCAATGGACGGAAATTGCATCACGATGCCCCGAGACGATGGCTCTTGCTCTCTCGCTGGCTGGAGGCGAGGACTCCATAGATCGGCTGCGCTTTATGCGGCTTGCTCCTGAGCGTGGAGAGCTTGCGAGGCATGCCGATATAACGGACCGTGAGGCTGGGGTTGCTCCCGGCAGTATTGTCCGGCTACATATCCCGATCCAAACTAACGAGCAAGTCAAGGTCTACTCCTGGGATTGCCTCGGCCGCATGGCTTGCCAGCATTGGCGAGAGGGAGGGCTCTACTATCTCGACCAGAGGAAGCCTCACCGCGTTACGAACGAAGGCCTCACGGATCGCACGCACTTGGTTCTCGACATGCGGATCAACTCCCTGGTTCGCGTCCTGCTCGCTGATTCCCTGGAGGCTCGATAATGTGGCCCCTGGTTCCGCTCTATGGGATCGAGGCTGGAGCCTGCGAGTGCGGCAGCCCAAACTGTCGGGCATCTGGCAAGCACCCGAGGCTGCGCCGCTGGCAGCATCGGGCAGTTACCGATCCTGGGCTCTATCGCCGCTGGAATTACGCTCGCCCCGCGATGAACTGGGGGTTACTGCTCCAGCCAGGCGGGTTCTGTGACGTGGAGTTTGACTCCGAGGCTGGGAGGGCGACTGCTGGATTGCTTCTCGGGGGATTCCTGACGCCGACGTATGCTTCGAGCCGCTCAGTTCATAGGATCTTCAGCCTGCCAGCCTCAGCATCTCCGAGCCTGGCCGTCACTAGATGGCGAGGCTTGGAGATCCGGACTGGAACGCATACACGGGCCGCCCAATCCGTTGTGCCGCCCTCCAGGCATGCCAGCGGGTGTAGCTATCTCTGGGAGCCATACCTCGGCCCCCAAGAGGTCGCAGTTGCCCCGCTTCCGCCTGATCTATTGGCTGCGATCTTGGGCTAACCAATCACTGACCTTGTTTAGCCATTCCTTGCGGGCCTTGCATTTGCATGTTGGAGCGAGGCCGAAGAGAGCCTTTGCGGATTGCCACCGCTCTTGGGTAATCCCTACGCTCGCCAACATCTTCTCCGTTCGGTCTCCGATCTTGAGCGGATCCCTTTCTCCCTTGCAACTCCGGTGGCATCGGTCGCAGTCGCTGCAATCCCCCGCAGGCCTGCCGCATTGCTGGCAGGAGCAGCCGCCCGGCTCTCTGGTAAAAGCGCAGTAACGCACCCGCCTACTCCTCGGGTGTATGGAACTTGAGTGTAACGCTTATATTTTGCCGCTGCGGATTCCTGAAAATGTTCCCGGCGCTGATTGCGGCTGTCTCCTCGGTCTCGTTTGTTGCGCAAGAGAAATCACCGTGGTTACTCCAGTTGCAGAGAGATGCGAATTGCCGGTGATGCTGCGCCAACCATGAGGGTGTTTCGTACCATGGCCAACCGGTAAATTCAAAAAACCACCCCGGTTTTTCTGGATCCTGCATGTCCATCGTCATAGTTGCCTCGATAGGCAATGGGCAACGCTCTCCCTCGGCTGGTTCCTGGTCAACGTATGCGGCAAACTCAAATATCTGGCCCCCCAACCATAGCTCGCCGCACAGTTTATGGGTTCCTTCATTTATGTAGTCAGGGACCAGCTTGGCGGTCAGATAAACCCCATCTGCCAGGAGCCATTTATCTTGGGGGACCTCATTCCAGTGGTCCTCATCGAATGCCTCCGGGCCAATGTAGTACGGTCGCCAGAGTGCGCCGGTGGCATCCCTGGTCCAGTTCTCTGTGTTGGCTGTCCATAGCTTTGAGTTGTGCCAAACGTAGGGAGTCGAGCGTATCGAATTGCTATAGGATGCAGCGTCGGCGTGCTCATAAGCCAGCGCTCCCCCTGCCTTTACGCCTTGCTTCCATTCTCTCGCGTTTGGGTTATTTGAGTCAGACTCACTCCCTAGCGATGCCATGCGCATATATAGGCTGGTTGCATACATCGCCGTTGAGTCATAATCCCAACCCATACTCGATGAGCTTGAGTTCAGTGGCTTGTTCGGGTAGCAATCATCGTGACCGCTCCAGTCTACGTGCATTCGGTTCTTCTTATACTCACTGAGGGAGCATAGAATCCTAGCGTTCTCGCCATAGGACGTCGCGGCATCACCGACGGGAAGATACATTCCCCATTCGCAGGAGGCCTGCTTTTTCTCGTCCTCACCCATTATGTACGTGCCGTTGATTGCATCGCATCCCGAATCGCATTTGTGATACTCAAAATTCTCATCACCATTGGCCCCGAAGCCCGCAAACGTTACCGTGCAAGTTGTGGGGGGGACAGATTCACAGCCCTCCATACCAGCGCAGCATATACAGTTCGATGTGTCGTTGTCGCAGCAACAATCCTGCGTAGATGTGCCACGGCGGAACCGAGGCACGGGGGTCTCGCCTTTCGGGAATTCTGGCAGGCCTCCCGACGAGAACATGGGAACAGTCATAAATAGCCTACTCCTCGCATTGCGAGCCACCCCAGCGCAGGGCATCGTCTCCCGCTGAGTGGTACAAGGCCTGCATCTGGGATTCTGTCCAGCCATCCATCATTCGCAGGTAGTCGTCTGGGTTTGCATAACTAGCGAAATACGGCCCACCGCCGCAAACTACCGGAGAGGTTCCATAGACGGTGACCCAGGTGTCGGCTGTCAGCTCGATGCCCTTGTGGATCGAATGCACGCTGACCCTTGGGTCGCTGCTGATCTGCCAGTCGTCTTCATCCCAGCTCCCTGCTGGATCTGCCGAGTCCGAGCTTGCAGTATATTCAATCCCCCCCACCGTTACCTTGTCTCCCTCGGTGTAGGCCTCCGTTTCGTCATATGCTGGCCGATAGGGCTCCACCCAGTCCCAGTCGCTCAGGCTAAAAGAGGCTCCGTTAATCGGGTGCCTGGCTTTATAGACGTCACCATTATGCGTTACTTGGTCCCCTGTGCTGTAGAGCTGATTTTCGTCATGCTCGCCTGATATAGTGCTGATGTCTGTTGCCGATACCTCGCACCTACTGTTTGTTACGTGCTGCTGCGAGTTCAAGCCCCAGGAGTTATATAGCCAGGCCTTCCCTGTCGTTGCCCAAGATGCGAGAGAGGCCCCCTCGGTGAGCCCTGCGGATATCTCTGAGACTTTCGCAAGGCCAACGTTCGTGCCCCCCTCGGCTATATATATCAAGCACCACTTCTCTCCGGTTCCCGCCTCCGCCTGCAGCATAGGGGCTCCTGAGCCTCCGGCTGATTGCAACATAGTTTTGCCTGCCGCAACCATCGCCGTATCGTGCAGCGTGTCGGTTATGTTGACTTTGGCCTGAACCCATCCGGCAGCGACCGCTTCTCGAATCTCCCCGGCAGGTATCGGCGAAATAGCGACCACATACTTGAGGCGGTCCGAGTTCGTAGGGAGAGTACCGACAAGCGTGGGCTCTTGCGTTGCGAACCAGCCCTCGTGCGTATCCGCTGAGATCTCAACGCCTGAGATTCCGAGAACCCCACCCAGTGGGCAATCCTCCCCGCTTGAGTTACGCACGGAGAATACCCCAGTTTCTCGTTTCGGAGGGAGCCTAGCCTCTTCCTTCTGGGTGAACCCAGCCTTGTCCGCCAGAACGTCAATGATCGCTCCGTGATACGCTGAGTTATATAGCAGCGTTGGAGGATCTCCTGGCCCAGGCTTCCGAAAGCCAGTCATGCCGTCACCCCCAGGTAGGTGGGGAAGCTCCTAGAGACGTAAAGCTGCTCGACGTATGCCATTAGAGGAGCCTTCGTCATATACTTCTGGTTCGCGTCCTCTTGCTCAAGGTAATAAACCCAGAGATGGTCCCAGCCTGTCTTGCTGATCCCTCCAATAGAGCCTAGCGTGACGCCGCTGGCGTTCTTCTGCGCCGCGAACTTAAAGGAGATCTGGTACTCGTCGTCGTTTCGTTTGCTGCCCGAGGCTCCCATGAAGAGAACCTCCCGAGCGGCGTGGCCCCTGAAAGAGGCGTCGTTGACCGTCCCTACCGTGTCTGCGATCCCCTTCACGAAAGAGTTCGTCATCGTGGTCATTGGGATGTACTGAGTGATTGTGAAGCTCAGGGAGGGCACAACATAGTCGCACCCATCGAAGGTCTTGCCATTGTATCCGATCCCGCCTCCATAATCGTTCGGCTCTTCGCTCATCCCCGCCTTGATATATCCAGTAGTCGCGGAGCTCCCGTTTGGGTTCTGGGTGATCTTGACGGTCTGCGGCGTGATGTCAAAAGAGATCTCTTCCGTATTTACTGCTGGCTTATCTCGCTTCTTTGCTGGCCCCCAAGTTGCCGTGGCCTCCCAGCAGCCTATCTTGCCCTCCATCTCCTGCATGTCGACGGACTTAAGAACTAGGGATCCGATCATCCCGTTGATTCCGCCGAATGCAGGGTTCGTGCCAGCCCCTGAGGCGAGGGCCTGCTCTACGTCGTTAGCCTCCGTCGAGTCTGCGCTATGCGTATGAACGGCAGCAGGCGTGATAATATATTCACGCGTCTCTTCCGGCGATTCATTAAAGGTGCGCTTTCGCCTATACAGCTCGTGTACAGTTATTGACATATCTTATGACATCTCCTGCCGGTTTCTCTCGTTGGCCCTTGCGATCCTCTCCAGCAGCTTAATCTTCTTTTGATCCATATTCCTCGTCCCTCCCATCATAAGCGTGGCCGCCGCCCTGATATTACTAACGCCACGAGAGGCGAAGGTCGAGGCCGAGCTTAGTCCGCCTCTCTTGTCTCTCTCGTAGTATTCTGGGCTCCCAGGCTCAGCGTCTCTCTTCATCTCGTCCGTTACAGCCACGGCCTCCTGCCAATCCGTAATAGCGTCGGCAACCCTGGCGTTAGATTCTGCCAGCCGCTTGTTCCATTTATCGGTATTCCTGTCGCGGTCCTCCTCTAGCCTGGCATGCACTCCTCGCCCGATGCTGCGCAGCTCCTCAATCTCTGCATCTGCGCGCTCATTCCGGTTCTCTTGGCTCTTATCCGTCGCGCCCCCCCTATCTCTCTTCCGCTTTTTCCGGTCCTCCTCCAAGGCCGCCGCGTAGGCTTCCGCCCCCTGGGTCCTTGCCTCTCGCTCTGCGCTATGATCGGCCGGTGCCGTTGGGTCCATCCCCATCGTATGGGCGAAGCTCCCCTCCTGTACTCCGAAAGTATTATTAAGGAAGTCGAATATGTGGGAGCCTATGTTTGCGAGCCAGGAGCCAAACTTTGCGAAGCCTCCGAAGACCTTACTCCAGAGCCAGTCCCACATATTGATGATAACCTCCTTGGCCTCGTCCATTGCATTACCGAAGCCGCGACAGGTATCGGCCCACCCTATCTGTAGGCCATACCAGAGCGTCGTCATATCTTTGGCGATATTGACCCAGACATTGATTATGTAGTGCTTCGTGTTAATCCATAGCTGCTCGATCGAAGAGAAAAAGCCCTGCCATATAACCATTAGCGAGCTAGTGAGAACGTTAGTGGCTGCCTGGATATCTCCAGCCATTAGGGCCGTCGCTATCGCTCCGAGCGTAGTCGTGACGAAAGAGGACATCTCGCCGAAGGCTGCCATAATCCCAGAGGCGCAGCTTCTACCCGCCTCCGTGTATCGCAGGAATGCCGCAACGCCGCCAGCTATAGCCAGGACAGCAAGGCCTGCCTTGGTGATGAAGAATCCGAGCACGGCAGCGACGACGCCGATAGCTGAGGCAATTGAGGAGAGGGCATAACCCATAATGCCAAACGTTAGCCCGAGGGCAATTAGGGCTGATCCTAGCCCGATTACAATGGCCGTTACTGTGGCAATCGTCCGGATCAACGACCGGTTGGCGTCAATCCATTTTAAGATTGTGGCTGCAATCTTCTGGGCTTTCTCTAGGAGCTCTGCCATCTTCTCAGCGACTGAGGCTCCAACGAGTAGCCAGGCATGCTTTAGCTGCATGGCGAATATGCTCCAGGCGTCGCCTAGCCTCGTCGCCGCCTTGATATCTTCTGGCTTGATCATTAAGCCGAGTTCCTCAAACTGCTTTGCCAGCTTCTTTAGGGCTTCAGAGCCTCCCTCCATCGTGTTGACGAGTGCGACACCCTCGGTATCGAAGATCGCCATAGCTAGTCGTACCTGCGTCGCTTTAGGGAATCTCTGTAATGCGTCGGCGATCGCCGCGAACTGCTCCTCGGGCTTGAGCTTGCTCATCATTTTTGCATCAAGCCCAAGCTCCCGCAGAGCCCCAGAGGCCGTGCCCGTCCCATTGGCCGCCTCATCAATCCTGCGAACCATTCGCTGGAGGGCGACGTTTAGGGTATTGACGGCAACGCCTGTATGGACGGCTGCGAACTGCAGCTCCTGCAATCTCATTGGATCGATTCCGAGCTTCTGGGACCACTTCCCAATGGAGTCGGCGAACTTCGCGAAGCTAAGGGCCGCCTTGCCTAGGGCTGCCATCATTGCCGTGCTGGCTGCGACGACTATGGCACCGACCTGCTGGATCGTGCGTCCGACTCGCTTCATGCGGGCCGCAACTTTGCGCAGGCCTTTCCGCAAAGCTCCGTCCTTCAAGGTGAATTCAATGAAGGCTGAGCCTGCTTTGATCGCTCTAGGGTTCCCGCCGCCAGGCATCTACGTCGCTCCCGTCAGTTGGTCAAGGATCCTGTCCCCCGCCTCTCCAGTTACTTGTTCTCCCCGCCGCCGCCTCTTCCTGGGCTCTGCCGGATCTGCAAATGGGTTCAGTTGCGAGAACTCCACATGCTTACGCTTTTTATCGCTGAAGTTCGGAGCGTAGTTTGCCACGACTTCCGCCTGGAAGAGTGCCCTCTCCCATTCGTTCCGCTGCCTCGAGTTTGCGATCTCGCAGAGCTCCCGCAAGGACCAAGGCCAAGGCTCTACTCCGGCCATTCCGGTCACTCTCGTGACTGTTTCCCAAAACCCTTCAACTCTCGCTTGATCTCGCTCCGCATCATCTGCGTCAGCTCGTCGCTCTTCACGTAGTCCCTCACCTCCTCGGCGTGTACCTCCTGCGCTCTCCCTGCCGCCGTCATCGCGTCCCGCACTGCGCCACGCAGTGCGGGACGGGTAAAATTGACGACGGCCGCCTCGAGGGCTTGCTCTGCATCGGCCAAAGCCTGGCCGTCTAGGCCTTCGGCGAAAGACCGCTCGTCGACTTTGGCTGCATCGCATTGGCGCTCGCAAAGGATCCAGAGCAGGGAGGCAATCTTCGCGGGGTCTTGCCCTAGCGTTATCAAGGCCCCTCCCTGTAGCTTGCTAAAATCGATCCGAAGCGTCTCCTCGATATCTCGAACATTGGCGAGATTGAAACTGAGCTGCCAGTCTCGCCCCAGGCTATCCCTGTACGTCGTCGGTTCCTTTTGCACTTTGTTTTCCCTTCTTTGGTTTCGGTTCGCCATAGGCTTCTATGAGGCTCTCGCGTTTAACGGCGACGAACTCCGAGTTTGACTTCTTGGCGGATTCCGCCAGGTACTTCCTCGCTTCTTCAGTGCTCATCTCCATCGCTCCTCAGCCTTAGCTGGTTACAGTTGCCCGAACGAGTCCGTTCTCGCTATTCGCCCATCTTGTCGCAGTTATGTCGTAGCTGCTCGCCGACCCCTGGTCAGCCGAGAGGCCGCCGGAAACCACGCACTCCATGTGGTAATATTTGGTTGCTAGGGTTCCTGTGGATGCGTCCGCCTCTTGCGTGATGTCGCCTCGGCTGACGGCCAGATGAACCATCGCCCCGGTTCTTGTGGCGTCAATCATATCCTCACAGAGCGTGCTGTTCTGGTCCTCAAACATCGTGAAGGAGATCGAGGGGTCGCCTCTTCCTACTAAGTGACCGGTTTCCGTAGTCCGCTCAGGGATCGAAATATCCGCAGGATTGAATTCAAAGCTCAGCGAGTCGATCTGTGGCATCTCAACCCAAGCGGCGTTGCCGTAAGGATCGACGTTCGTTGATGTGTTAATGTAGAGGCGGTAGTCCTCTCCTAGCGTGTAGACTCTTTGGGTCATTGCTGGTCCTCCTTCTTAGGGTTTGATCTTAACGGTTCGCATTAGTTCTTGCATCTTCGCCAGGCCTTGCTCATAGGGCGGAGTCTCTGCCGTCGCGAAGGGTCGCGGCAGATAATTGGCCGTAACCCGCCTTCCGCCTGGCAGCGTTATCCTTGCCGTGCCTCCTTCGTTTAGTAGTTGAGGGACGGTTACCGTCGAGCCCGCAAAGCCTATTGGGCCAACGATAATCCCATCGATCGCCTGGCCCTCCTTGGAGCTTGCCCCGTAGAATATCGTCCGCCAAATGGAGCCTTCATGCTTCAAGGGAGGCTCGCCTGGCTTGGATCTCTTGCGCTTTTTCGTGCGCTTCCTGGCCACGTAGTTCTTCATTTTGTAGCGAGTGAAGCCTCCGGTCTTATTCAGCACTACCGTGCCCTTCCTGCCGAGCTTCCCCGCTATATGTGGCCTGTCCAGGAACATGCCGAAGTCAACATGAAATCCATCACGTAGTGCGAGGGATCGGCCGCCGCCCTTCGAGGTCGTTATCTTTGGTCCTAGGTCCATAGCCTCTATTCCACATTGACATAGCTGAGGGCGAGAACCGCAAAGAAGCGGTCCTGGGTCCGGAGCTTATCGGGGTCGTACTTCGTAACTGTCTCGGTTCCCTGCCAATGGTAGCCAGCCATCTGGACGAAGCGGATCGTCGTTCGAATATCATGAACGAAGTCATCCATGACTCGCCTCGTTACGCCATCCTTCCCGCTGAGGAACCGGCTGACGAAAACGTTTATGGTTGGGCTCATAATCACTCCGGCCTTATCTATCTTCTCCTCGGAGTCTGCCACGGGGATGACAAAGCATTTCGTCCCGACGTGCGGATCTCCCATCCCATCGAAGTTGATCTCTTTCTGTGGATCCTCAGGGCTTGCCGCTGCAAAGCCGAAGCCCAAGTCCTGCGCATTCAAGTGCGTTACAATTGCGTCCGCTATCTCCTGCCCAGGGTCAGCCATTGACGGGGCCTCTCGATTTCATGCTGACGCGCAGCATCGTGCGGTAACCATTGCTCCATCGGTAGCAATCCTCGCCCTGAGCTGCTGGAAGTACTTTAAAGAGGAGCCGCTCACCTCCGATCTCTGCCTCCCATTCGTCCCGCTCCTTCGGCAAGAATCGCTGCCCCGATATCCGCAGGTCATCCGGGTCAATGATCCATTCGCAGTCTGTATCAAGGATTGGCATATCAGAGACGACGTCCCCGGCAGGATCCGTCCTGCCAGGGACTGCCGTCATCTGTATCTCATCCTGGCCGCGACGATAGACCCCCTGCACTCCGGTCGTAACCTTAAGTGCAGCCATATGAGTCCGTAGTGCCGTGGCAAGGATTGACATCATCCCTAGAGCAAGGCCTCCGTATCGACCTGCGCGTCGGACGTGATAATAGGCACGCCGAAACTCTCCGATGGGAAGGGTGCTGGCGATCCCGTGGGGTTCGTCGCCGTTCTACTTTGTTGCAGTTGCTTCAGGCTCCGGCGACTCATTACGAGGTGAGTCGGTCCAGCTCCTGCAGGAAACGCACTGATAAGATCGCTGATCTTATCATCAGTCAGCGTTGCCCCAGAGTCTGCCGTTACGCTGGCAATCCGGCCCACGCTCCGGGCTCCGCCTACTTGAACGCCAAGCCAGAGGCTGGCAGGCGTGTAGTAAACCGGCAGGTTCTTGGAGCTTCCGTCGACGAAGTTATTCGTCACGGTTTCGCCCAAGCTCAAAGCTGGTCCGTCTCCTTGGAATACTCCGGTTACATCATTCCCGCCGAGCCTGATTCCCCAGACAGAGGAGCCAGTATCCGCAGTCGTTCCCCCGGCATCTATAACCATTGCGTCGCCTGCGCCATCCAAGCTAGTTGAGTCGCAGAGGCCTGAGAATCCCGAGGCGTCGCCGTTTACAGTTCCGCCAATGACTTGGCTCTCAAATTTAAAGAGGGCCGCCTTCAAGTGACGCAAGCCTTCCCGGGCGATGTAGTTCTCCCGGCCTCGTCGCCAGGCGTCCGCCACTGCCTTGTCCACCATCCAGGAGAAGTCCAAGATCTTCAGCGTTACAGTTACGAGTGTATCGTCCGAAGAATCGAAGTCCCGCCCTGCGTTTTCGGCCCTGAAGCCTACGACTGGTGCTCCGGTTTCCTTGACGTACTTATGGGTGGTTCCGTTACTTGCTTCCTCCATCGGCAGCGAGGAGATGAGCGGAGCCGAGTCCAGCAAGTCGCTGACCTCTGCCCCGGAAATATCCAGCGCGTCACCGATCAGGTCGCTGACTGCATGAAAGTCGTTAGCCATTGTCTTAGTTCCTTTGTCTATTTAATGGTGATCTTAGAAGCGAAGCCGCCCTTCTGCGGGGCTGACTCTTCTGCTTCAAACTCAATAGGTTCCTGCTCCCCCATAGGAAGGCTCGCCGATAGCTTGGATCGAAGGTCCTTGACCTCAGCCTTGAGCGTCTCGACTTCTAGCTTCTGGCAGTCCGCATAGGATCGCCCCTCGGCAAACCAGACGGCTCCCTGCTCACCAAAAGCTGCCAGGAAATCCGCCGCCTGAGTTCGGTCGCTTGCGAGGACCGGCTCCAGCTCTTGCGTTTCCTCCGCGACCTTCTCGGCCTCGGGCTCTTCCTGGATTTGATCGACCACGGGCTCTGCTTGCTCGCTTGCCGTTTCTGGTTCGATCGCTGGGTGTTGCTTCGTTTCTTCTGACATTTTCTCGATCCTTAAGTTATGGGTTTCTAGGTAGCGTGAAACGAATCCTTTGACGCGGTCCGCATCCAGGCCGAGCTGTCTGACTGCTGGGGCCTCGCTAGCGAATCCCAGCGCATAGCCTGCCAACCGCTCCGCCTCCTCGATGATTGACGACTCCCGATGGAATAGCCCCGAGGGGTTCGCTGCTGGCTCATCTACTGCGTCGATTGCTCGCAATTCCGAGAGCCTCGCGTGCGGCAGGTTCCGTACATTATCCGGGTCTGGGCTGCGCCATTCCCCGTCCTGCGAGTTCTCCTCTATGAAGGCCTCCATCTGATCCGCGTCTATATCAAATACAATAGAGAGCCCATAAGCGTCGGGGTCATCCTGCGCCATATCCATAAGCCAGGCCGCAAGGTCTCCATCGGGAGTCGAGTGGCCCGCCTGGCTGAAGTGCTGGTCGGCTACTACCTGGTCGCCCTGGACGGAGGCATCCATGACGCGACCCGTAAATTTCCCCAAGCCATCGCCGCTCATAGAAGGGTGCGTAAAGCGGCTCTTTATGCCTTTGTTTCTCGCGTTAATGGCGTCCGATACCTGATCCAGCATATCGGCATCGATCCAAAGGTCATGCCCCAGGGCCTCGCCTTCCGTGATTACGGAAACGCCCCGTATGACTCCTGCTGATCGGTAACCGCCCCGCCTATCGATTCTCTCGATAGATCCGCTGGACTTGCCGGTTCTTAGGTACTTTGGTTCAGTTCTCAGGACTTCACTCATCGCTTCCCCCTCCCTCGATTATGATCTCTGGCGAGAACGCACTACTGTCTGCGAACTTCAGGTCAACGCCTCGCTCCTTCGCGTATGCTATCGCCGCCGCCGTCTGGTCTATATTGTCCCGGAATCGCGTGCCTACAAGCTCGCACTCTAGCTGGGGATTGCTGACGCCCATGGCAACGCTCATCGCTGCGCCTCTGGCTTCCTTGGCTGCATCCCACCAGGGGACTCCGGCGGGGACGAACTCCCAGCGGAGGAAGTCAAAGCCTTTCCCAGATGGAAGCTCAAGCTCTCCGTCGGCCACGGCCAGGCCGAACCGCCAGGCTGCCCAAGAGTTTTGTAGATCCTTTAGGTCTGCGATCTTCGAGACCGAGCTCTTCTTGTACTGGATGAGCCCGCCTCTCGATCCGTAGAAGTTTGTGTGGCTTTCGTCGAAGAAGCTGAACGGCAGGTCGAGTGACTTTAGGGCGACCTGTACCATTAGCTTAAGGAATTCTACGGTCTCTACGCTGGGAGTCTTACTCTCGATTACTGAGGCCGATTCCCCCGGCTCTAGATCCAGGGAGAAGGTGCCTTGAGGCAGCGCGACCTCGAAATCGGAGTCATACGTCCCATCCCCGTCGCTATCTGCGGTCGCCTTGGCCTGGCCTGCGCCGAATGGCCCTTGCATCCCTTCCCGCTGGAATGCCAAGCCGAAAAGTTGCCCGAGCTTGGCCTTTGCCAGGCTGTACTCGAAGCCCTCATATGTGTCGCGGAACCAATTGAGACCCGCCGCTATGGGAGAGACTCCCCGGACTTGGTCGTAACGATCAAAGAACGCATGGTGCAGGCAGTTCCTGGCGTTGACGATCCTGCGGAGTTCATCTCTCCCGCCCGATATGCGGTCGCAGATGGCATAGGAACGAGCTGCACCGAACCGATCGACGCGGACGCCGTTGTACCATTCCGAAGCGTCTAGCCGCTTTGCTTCGCTCCCCGTTGGCGTTCGTACTCGATCCCCTTCTATAGCTTGGATTTTACCTCTGGCCGAGGAGCTCCTCGGCGCAAGTTTCATCCAGAAGATGTCGCCATCCTTTACCCTGCAGGCCTCAGCGATCCTTACAGCTCGCCGGAAGGGGTGCCTTCCCGCCGCGTCGAAGCGGCTCGCCTGGCTTACCTGGGAGAAGAACTCCTCGAGGGCGAGGTCATACCCCTCGTCCCCAGTCCTTGCCTGAAAGCTAAAGGAACTCACATAGTCTAGGTGCTTCCTGATTGCCCAGGCCGCTATGCTGTAGTTTCTCGCAAGATCCCGAGAAGTTGCCGATAGAATCTCCCGCTTCTTCTGGCTGGCGACCTCGTCTTCATGGTAGGTCTTGCGCTTTGGCGCAACCCGTCGGCCTCGATCCTCTGTGGCGTCATACCCCAGCATTCTACGGAAGGAGTTCTGGAGATTCACCATGAGCCCCCAATCTTACAGCGGAAGGCTGTAGGGCGGACAAGGCTCGAAGCCTCGAGCTGACGGAGCTCCTGGAGCCGCTTCTGTGCATGCTCCAGATCGAAGGTCGTGCCGCTGCCGTCGGTATTGGTGGCGGAAACCGCACCATTGACGATCGCCTCTAGATGCTTGATCTCTGCAGTGTAGTCGTCAGCCATCGAAAGAAACCCGTGCGGGGGTGCGGCTCCCGCACGAGCTTCTATATCCTAGGCACGTCTGCCTTCTTTAGATTGTACGCTTCAGGCTTCCGGGTTACTCCCCGATTTAATCGGGCTGTATTACTTTGTTAGCTCATAGGTGCGGACCATAATATATTGGCCGCACTGATCGCACCGGCATCGCTGCCACTCTACGGCTCGAAAGCTGACGCCCTCGATCTCTCCGCTTAACTTCTTGCGGATCTTAGGGGCTCCAGGAACGGGAGAGAGGCTCAAGCCTTTGCAGTTTGGGCACGCCGGAGGGATCCTCAAGGATCTCGCCTGGCTGTAGGCCTTATTTCGGCTGCCCTTCGGCCGACCTTTTGGCTTGCTCTTCGTTTTGCGTTTGGCCATTAATGGCTCCTTATTCTCCGCCTGCGTTGCCTTGGCTCCTCTTTCTCCTTATGGGTGCTGACTCCAGCCAGGGAGGCCGCGACCATGCTTCCGACGAGGCAATCCCAAAGGTGATTATCTTGGGTTGGCTTATGTGCCCACTCATAGACGGTGCGTCCGTCATGCTCGACCCGCTTCGGTATTTCTGATCCGATATGATCCGCCAGTATGCGGTGCGTTTGTGGCTTCTCCTTGAATAGCGATAGAGAGCCTCGGCCTCCCTTTGCTAGCTTTAGAGCGTCGAGCGTTCGCTTCTTCCAGTAATTTACGTCATATACGACTCCAACCAACTGATTGCCCTTGGCTTTCGTTGGGACCCATTCTGGGCCTGCGTTGGCACCTACTGATTGCTGCCACTGACTGATCGGTCGGTGGCTTGCCTTGATTCCACGACCATAGCTTGGCGTACAGACAGGTGCATACTGGCTCTGCCTCAAGGCGAGATTAACGAGCTGTGAGGTGCCGCCCCAGTTCGCGTCTACCATGCAGCGAGCCACGCGGATCGTTGCTCCGTCGTCCCTTTTGTATTCCCTGCCAATGATCCGCTCCAGCAGCTCCTGGATCCCCTGATAGATCACAGCCTCGTCGTCTCCCGCATAAGCTCGCTTCAGCGTCTTCCTCGCGGAAGCGAGGGTGTAATAGGCTCGCCCCTGCTCCGGCCAACTCCCGTAGTCGATGACGTAGCCGCTGAATTGCGGATCCCATGCCGCCAGGAGCCAGTATAGGAGCGAGCCCTGGACGTCGATCATACAGGTCAGCGTTCCACAATTGCCTGGAATCTCTAGTCGCTTGAAGCCTGAGGTCTTCGCCTGGATCTCATCTGCCGAGCAAGCCTCCAAGTCGGCCGCCTCCGCCATCGGTTGGTTCTGGCACTCCGCCCAGAAGGCCGCCTCGTCGCGGATCCGCAAGTTCATGGCGTGTTGGATCCCGCTTAGCTCGTCAGCTCGGTGCCTCTCAGGCCAACTGACCTCGGCTCCGGCGTCCATCTTCTTCCTATTCCGCTTGTAGTACTTCGTTGCCTTGTCTAGCTTTCCGTCGCTCCGTAGTTCCGTCTGCATAATGTCTTGGTACTTATCCCAGAGCTCCATATTCTCCGGGAACGCCTCAACCATAGCGGATCGCTCGCCTTGGAACTCCGGGTGCTTGTCTCGATTCAGCAGTTGGTCGGCTAGATCCCCCTCGTAGATTACGGTGCAGGGCACGACGCATGCGATCGGCTCGCCAGGCCCCGCCAGATAGGCGATGTCCCCCGCCATCGTTCGTTCCCTGGTGTGTGATTGGGCTGGGCTCTTTGCGGATTCCCTCGTCTGAGGGTCGTCGCAGATCGCCAGCGTCGGCCTCTGGATCTTCCCGTCTGGCCGCGTGAAGTTAAGTCCCCTGATCTCGCCAGTCAGGCCAAACGCGTCAATCCTTGCGCCGCTTCCCGCTGCGATCTCCTCAGGTATCCAGGCCAGCGTTACCATCTTGCTTTTCCACTCGATGAGCGTTGCCCGCCCCTTGTACTTCTGTCCCTCGGCTCGCCTGGCTGAGTGCTCTAGCTTGCGGATCGGGTAGCACTCGGCAGGAAAATCCTCCAGCAGTAATCCATTCAGCGATAGTTGCGTTTTTATATTCCGTAGCCGCCGCTCTGCCGCTGCTTCAGAGGCTCCGACCAGAACGCAGTAGGGCGAACGGCCGGATAGAACGGCCCACAGGACGGCCCATTCGCACATCGTTGTTTTTCCGCTGCCTCGTGGCATCGCAAAAGCGAAGAGGCCGCCAGACGTAACAGCTCGCTGGATCTTCTCGGCTGCCGATCGGTGGTACTTGCTCCATGGAAGCGTGTACGATTGAGGGAAATACTGCTCACAGAAAACCGCGTAACTCTCCATTGCCTCCTGGCGACGGACCGGATCCTTGACGGGAGGCAACTGGCCGATATCCTGACCAGACGAGACGAGAGAGGCTTGCCGCTGCCTCGATTGCTCCCGCTTCTGATCGTATGTCGCTGGTGCCATCGCCTCGTTCCCGCTGGGGATCTTGGTAGGTTGGATAAAATAAGGGATTTAGATTGAATAGGAAAGAAAGAATACCGCCTTTTTCGCCGCTTCCGCTTGGGGGCAGGCCTTCGGCCTGGGAAAAGTACCTACTGGACCCGGCTAGGCCGCCACGACCTTCAGGCCGCCGTCCCCTTCTACCGCTGATCCGTCCGAGTAGGCGACCTTACATCGAATACGGATCGAGCCTGCCGAAGCTCCCGTGATATGAAC
>VTLG01002367.1_pt1 | contig 35320 bp, 45 predicted proteins | sample 4694571 | NCBI WGS metagenome assembly VTLG01 (sample SAMN12604809, study PRJNA352737) | marine metagenome | biome: ENVO:00000447; feature: ENVO:00000209|ENVO:00000569|ENVO:01000036; material: ENVO:00002151; isolation source: viral sequences binned using virsorter ...
CGCAAGCTGGACAAAGTAACACTGCAATCGCTGACGAGTGACTGATGACTGACGAGATTGAAGACATCCCGCCGCCTCAAACCGACTGGTACATCAAGGTAGCTGACAGGGCTGCTCTGATTACCGCACTGAAGGGCCCAAGCCAAACACGCGACACCTATGACGATGACGGCAATGTCACCGGCCAAGAGACTGTGTATCCGCACAGCATCATCACGCAGGACGAGGATGACAATGATGTCATCATGGCCACAAGCTGGGTGCGGGTTGATGATATTGGCGCTATCTATGCGCCTACCGGCAAGACGCTAACGGATGATGACGACAACGAGTATCCTGAGATGGCGGCTGTCGCTGGCTATCACGCCAATCTGAGGAAGCTGTCAGACAAGGCTGACACGCTCATCCAGCATCTTGAAGATGGTGGTCACATCATTGAGCCGCCAGCAACGCCAGATAGAAGGTTTGCTTGATGGATGATCCATGTATTTTTACTTTTTGTTTATATGGGGCTTGGTGAGGACAAGCGTCTTAAAAGTAATGATATGTATTTTCGCAGTGTCGATGACTGCGTGTACTATGCTCAACGACTGTCCAAGCAAGGAAAAAGCATCACCGCTTACTGTTTGCCGGTCGTGGTAGATAGTAAAACAAAGGTGTACTAATGCTTGCGGAATTAGCGGCAGCAAATGCAGCGTTTGCCATTATTAAGCAAGCTGTCTCTAATGGAAAAGATATTGCTTCAGCAGGTAATGCTATTGCTGAGTTCGTCGGCGCAAAAGAAAAACTACAGCAAAAAGCGCAAAGAAAAGGTGGCGGCTCTGATCTGCAAGAGTTTATGGCCCTTGAAAAGATACGGGAGCAAGAAGAGCAATTAAAGCAGATTATGATATATGCAGGTCGACCGGGCCTCTGGAACGATTGGCAAAAGTTTCAAGCAAAAGCTAGAGTAGCAAGACGAGAGGCAGAACAAGAACGCATCAGGAAGCGTAAGCATCATTTCGAGGTGGCTGTAATTACATTTCTCCTAATTGTGGTTGCCTGTATTTTTGCCGCTCTAGTTCTTCTGGTTTTACATCATCAAGGGAGATTATGATGGAAGTGACTATGGAACGATTCTTAGCTTGGAAAATACTGCCAAGACTAATGATGTTTATTATGACTTTTATGTATATCAGGGTGATTGAATGGGGAATGAGTCTAGAAGATTTGTCTACGCAGCAAAGCGCAATGATTAGCGTGGTCAGCGGCGCTATGACCGGAGCTTTTGCAGTGTGGCTTGGGAGCGAGAAGAAATGATACAAGCACTGATTCCTGCTATTACCGAGCTTGCTGGAGGATGGCTGAAAGGCAAAGCTGAGCAGAAGGCAGCAGAATCTAAAGCCAAAGTGGCAAAGGCTATAGCAGAAGCAGAAGTAATGAAGGTTGCTGCTACCCATGAGGCTGGGTGGGAAAAGATAATGGCACAGGGAACTGTGCATAGCCTCAAAGATGAATGGTTGGTGCTGCTATTCTCCATACCACTGATACTTGCATTTTGCGGTGAGTGGGGCAGAGGCATAGTTGCAGATGGCTTTGCAGCTCTTAGCACGATGCCGGAGTGGTATCAGTATAGCTTGGGAGTCATCGTAGCCAGTAGCTTTGCTGTAAGATCAGCTACAAAATTTTTCAAGAAATAAGGCTATAATTGAACAGCTGTGAAATCGTTTGAGTTTCAACTCTACGAACGGTGCCGACAGGTTCACCTACATTCACATCATCCGCAAAGGCGTCATCTGGTAGCGAGTCTGATACTGCTTGCCATGCTGCTTTTTGTGAGTCGACGTATTCTCGGTCTTTTTTGAGGCCTTCTACAGAGTTGTAGTGGTACTCACGATTGTAGCAATAACGACGCTCTTTCAGACTTGGCATTTGACTATCTACCTATTTGCAGTTACCGTTCTTACATGACTGCCCGACCGGCGGTTGTATGGGAAGGGAAGGGGGCAGACCGCACGGATCTGCCCCTTTCTTATGTCTTGATTACTTCCAAAGCCTCGTACTTTATTTCAGACCTGTTGCCTGACTGGTAGCACTGGAAGCATGAGAATGTTCCTGCGGCATCAATGATGAAGGGGCTGTAAGCAACCTCCACCATCGATCCACAGTGTTGACAGCGACTAAGCCGCCGCTGTCTTGAGCCTTGTTTTTTCTTTCTTGAAGGCATTGGTGACAGCAGACTTCCGTTGCTTGTTGAGCGTGCCGATGACTGTCGCATTAGACTTCCAGACGTTATCGATCTCGTCAACAGTTTTGGCATTTGCAAAGTCCTGCATGATCTTTGATTTGGCATCATCCTGCTCACTAGCATCGTCGTCAGACTCAGACAGCGGCAGATCCTCACCGGCATACACATTGATACCGAGGCCGTGGAATGCGATTGCCTTCACCAGACAGCGTTGCAGAGCCTTGTTGACCTGACCGCCATCGGGATGAACAACTGACTGGTTCTTGTGATCCATGACATAGTGGATCTCAGTGTGAGCAATCTCTTCAATGGTGACAGTGACCATCACATAAGTATGGCCCTTGGTGTCACGCATAAATGGCAACGGATTGTTCTGGTTGTCACGAAAGATGTGCTTCTCGAAAGTAGCATGCGGATACTGCTGCTTGACGTAGGCCCATGCCCAAGTCCAAGACAGATAGTCGAACTTGCCTTTCTTCTTGACTTCCTCGGACACATCAAAAGACGACAGGTTTTGCCATACACTAGTCATTAGAGAACCCTCCATACACGATATTCGTTAGAGGCATTACGACGAGTAGCGATCTTCATGCCACGGCGATTAGCAGCATTCCTTATGCTACCTATCTTGCCAGCAGCGACAATAAAGCTATCGCCTACTTCCAGCTTATCCATCCAGTCCCATATTCCAGTCTTGCTGTACGTTAGAGGGATAGGAATACCCTTCTCAATCTTAGGATGATTAGCCATCGTTATCCTCCTTTGGCTCGATGAGGCGGCATGAGATAGTGCCGCTGCGTGATCGGGTCACAGAGATCTTGTAACCCTTCATGTTGCCTGAACATGGATAGTCCATGCGCCTGCATCCTTCAGGCATCTTGGCTTTGATGAGTTGTTTGGCTGCGTCAGACACAAGCTCGGATGACTTGGCAACAGAGATATCGGCTGCATACATGTTGAGTTCAGCCTCACTGTTTTCTGTAAAGTCATCCATGTCACGCATGTCTTTGATGACATACATGTCGGAATGATCTGCTGGTGGCATTGCCATTGGGTAACCGAATGATGGCTCGGTTCCTTTTTGGTACATCTCCCAGAAGTTGACACAGTTGTCGATGTACATGCTGGCCCAGGACCTATCCAGCTTCAACATGCGCCACTCCATGCGGCATCGAACACCGAACAAAGCGACTAGATAGCATCGATCAGAGTCAGAAACGAGCATGTGATGCTGGCACTGAGGAGCATAGAAATCAGCAAGCTCGTCCATGTCCTTGAAGCCAAAATGGGCTTTGATCTCCAGTGGAGCATTATCGCCAACAACACGCCCATCAAAGGTAGAATGCAAAGGGACGCCGTGACGAATGATAGTCTTGCCACCTCCACGGAAGTTGACCTGTCGATTTTCAGTCTCGGCCCACTTGTCGATGATGTATGGCTCCAGATACGATCCGGTATCCATAAGAAATTGTGTCTGCTTTGAGAACTTAGCACGTTCCTCTCCTGCTTTCTGGCGCATCAGAGTCATCCACTCTGCAATGTCGCCACCTGCAATGATCTTGGCATCGGATGAGCCAATATAAGTTGCACGTTCTTTCAGTTGAGCGTCAGTCAGCATCATGTTCCTCCTGATATTCACGCCAGTTATCAACAAGCACTAGTTCTATCTCATGCTCACGCCCAATCTCTTTGGCTTGCGCATCAGCCTTTTCTCTTGTTGGTGCGTAAATCTCGAAGTAATGATAGGTGTCGTACACCCATAGCTTATCCTTGCTCATACCGGACACCTCGACTCCATCTCATCCATCTTCTCATTATGACACTCACACTCGCCAGCTTTGACGGCTGCATAGTCACAGTCATTTTCGCAGTCCACATGATCACCTGACGAGTTCTTGCCGCCAGATGCGTATGGATTGTCGAAGTCATCGAAGAAGAATGGGCGATAGTCTTGTGGGTTTGTGCGGCTGTAGAAGTAAAGCTCTGCTTTACCAACAGGCTTGATAGATTCTTTCAGAACCTCAAGCGGTGTCTTGAAGTCCACAGTCTCTCCCTCGTCGTCTGTACCACAGAAGAGAGCGTTGTTTGCAAGAGGGTGGGGATAGTTCTTGTGAATCCAGAAGAATCGGGCATTGTACAAACCCTCATCGTCTACATAAGCGCAGTCACCATTCTCATACAGGTTGACTACAGTAAACAGGCTGCAACCAATGGCAGGAGAGATGTCCTCCCATGTGTTGAACTTGAACTCATTGAACAGAAGATTGATGCCGTCATCAGCGGCGGTAAGCAGGAAGGCCTTCATCACGGTACTCCTTGAATGTCAATACACACTACCATATAGTTGGCTTATTATCGAGAGCTAATGCTATGTGCGAACAGCAGTTTACCTCTGATTTAATCAAGCAATTTCAACGCCGTAGATACGATCTTGGTATAACTCAGGTCGCTCTGGATTCCATGCTTGGAGTCTCCCCCGGTGTCGTAGCAAAGTGGGAAATCGGCAACAGAAAGCCAACATTGTTTAATGCGTATTGTTGGGCTGAAGCTCTTGGTTGCGACATAAGATTAGAGGTGCGAAATGATGATCTGCGGGATTGACCCCGGCGTTACCGGAGGCATTGCTTTTTACAATGGGTTAGAGTTATACGCCCATCGTGTTCCCACATCCAAACTAGCCAACAAGAAAATTTTGGATATGGAAGGTATTTGCAAGCTACTGGTGCAATATGAACCTGACATGGTTTTTATTGAACAGCAGCAAGCTATGCCGAGGCAGGGTGTAGCCAGCACCTTCAAGACTGGCTTTGGCTACGGAGTCTACATCGGCATATTGCATGCACTTGGCTATAGCTACACAGTTGTGATCCCACGCAAATGGAAATCAGACCTGGGCGTGCCTAGCGATAAGGATATGTCCCGGCAACGAGCAACTGATCTCATGCCAATGGGAGAGAGCAGCTGGTCTCGCAAATGCGAAGACGGTGTTGCCGAGGCATCGTTGATTGCCTACTGGGGTTTGTACTGCGGCCAGTCACCCAGCGGATCGAAGACAGGGTTCTTGTCCAAGAACTTTACCAAAGCCTCGATGCGAGCCTTCTTTGGTCCTGATGACACTTTGCCGAAGCAGTAATCCTCAAGCATCTCGATCTGGTTGATCTTGTACTTGTTCAACCATTTGGCGTCTGGCTTGAACCATCCACGTTTACCTGACGCTCTGCTGAGAGAAGCAAAGTCTGGGATGATTTCTTTGATCGTGTCAGAGTAGAAGTCATACTTGCCCAGACCCGTGAGGCAACACGCAACAAATAACTTATCAAGCTCCAAATCTGGGAGATCAACGCAGTACTTGAGCGGTGTAGTGCCGTCAGCATCGAAAGCGTCTCTAGCAGCGTCAATGTGAGACTGTATACACGCCTCATGAAGCGGATGTACATAATCATCTGGGTACTCCTCACTGGGGAACAGCGTCTGGTGATCTGCATAGACATGACCGACGCGGTTGGTGTGGTTGTAAGTATATCCGAGGGATCGATGACAAAGCAGAGCCTTCATGATCTTGACGTAGCCAAGCTCATTCTCGAAGATGCTGTCTTTCATGAAGTGTGCGTAGTAACCAGCAAGCAACGCTTCTTGAGGCTTTGACATTGTAAGAGGCGTGACCTCTTCATCTGCTTCCTTCTCTACTTCTTGCGCTTCCTGTTGCTCCTTTGTCTCACGCATCACAAGTTCTTGGATGGTGACAGAAAACCTTGAACTGTTGTACTGGATGCACAGGATCTTGTCAGCAATACCGTATGTCTCATGGTCTTCATCATAGACAGCAGTGAAGCCGCGGCACTCAGGGTCATCCCAATAGAATGAGTCACGCAGAAGGATAGCGTCTGCATATCCCTTTGCACGATACTCTTCTACCATTGCAAGTAAGGCCAGGTTTTGTCGTACCTCGAACTCATCGATATTGGTGATGTACTCTTCATCGCTGAAAAGATCTGACTCGATTTGCAACTCATCACGACGCCTTTTCACATCAAACAAAGCGTGCTTAACCTCAATCTTTTTGAGAGTCATGAAGTGTTTGATTGAGGCGATGTGGTAGTTGACGTTCTCTTCCAGATACTTGTCCTGCGCTGCATGATCGCCAAGCGTCAGAGCCTCTGCCACGCCGATGTTGAAGTCATAAGCACGGAACATCTGCTTGGCTTTGTCAGATAGCTCAGCGAGGCCCACACGCTGTTTAACCCACTTATCAGTTTGACCAAAGCGAGCAGCAACTGACACAAAGTCTTCACTGCCGTCTGCCACAAGCGCCATGATAACATCACACTCATCAAGTGGGTGCATATTCTCACGTATCATGTTGGCATGGAGTCCAACCTCTCTGTCATCAGAATCAAGAACCACACAGTTGATAAGTGTAGATTTGTCTTTGTGTATCTGGCGTAGGGCTTCGAGGCGACGGCCGCCATCGATGACGTTGTAGCCCTTGCCGTTCTTGACGACGACAAGATTGTGAAGCAGGCCCTTGGCTCTAATCGAGGCGACAAGCTGCCAGTGTCCTTCTTTACTGGCTTTTACTTGCCTCACATTGTGGGGACTCTGCTTGAGTTCCCTTAGTGGTATCTGCTGCTGCATCGGTTTTTTCCTCCGTTTGCATGATTACAAAGTAGTTTTCCCAATCACCACCCTTTGGCTTGAAGCGGCACATGGGAAATGAGTATCGATCATTCTTGGGCTTGAATGTGACTACTTGGTGGACGATAGTTTCCCAATCTCCGTCGTTAGCCCAGAACTGAAGCGAGACCATATCGTCTTCCACCTTCCATGTGATACGGTGGCAGTCGATTGTAGTTGTTGAGCTGTGCAACTCAGTCCTCCATGATTTTGTCTGTCAAATACTTGCTGGCGAAGGCGACACCAATCCATAACGGTGCGCCCAGCACGCTCACCAGCAGGGTCGGATTGATCCCCATACCGACGAGTAAGGTCAGGACAAGAAACGACAAGGCTAGGTGAACAGTGACGAACCAGCCAATCCAGCGGGTCTTGTCGTTCAGGAAATTGAGTCGTCGTAGTGTATTGAACATGCGTTGTTCCTCCCGATGTAAAATTCTCTCTGGTCATCATCCATCTCCGATTCCAGCAAAAGGTCAGAGCCTCCGCATGTCGTGCAGAAGCCGCCGTTGTGATTATCGTAATGTTTGAGTTCCTCGTATGAGGCGTGCCATGTCTCACAGTCACGGCAGATATATATTTCAGTCATGGTTCCAGTATCCCTTCTCGAATCATGTCTGAGATCCTGTCCTCTACCCAAGGTTCCTTGAGGCGTTGGTACAGGCCGGTGTCGTGGATGTACTGCCAAGCATCAACAAACTCCTGATCTGATCGAGGCGTCTCTATGCCCTTGGCAATCATAACCGCCACATTGGGGGTCATATCACTTGTGAATGGTTTCATTGGCTTCTCCTCTGAGGCGGATCACTATGCTTACCTATCCACAGGGTAGCCATGGCCCCTGCTTCAAACCAACCTTACGTCTCGCTGAGTGGCTTTCCCACCGATGCGGTCGGCATCCACCCCTCAGCACAGCAATCACTCCGCACTTTCAAAAAGGGTGAGAGAGGCGGGGAGGAAATCCGCCCCTCTCCATTTCAGATTAGAATGGGATGTCGGTGTCGTCTACCTTCCCGCCAGCCGGGGCGTTGCCACCCTCTGACTGGCTCCCACGGGAACCAAGACGGAATGTCGAACCAGCACCAGCCAGCTTGACCTTGAAGGAACGCTGAGTCTGGCCGTCCTTCTCGTACTCCTCGATGATGGGCTGACCCTGAACAAACACGGTACTGCCCTTTTTGAGGTACGGCTCGATGACGTTGGTGACGAGGCCTTTGCCATTGCCACCATCCCACGCTTCGCAGCGATACCAGTGGGTCTTCTCGACCTTCTCACCGGCCTTGTTGGTGTAGTTCTCGTTGACCGCAACTGAGAAGTTGGCAACTTTTGTGCCGTTCACGTCACGGATCTCTGGGTCTGCACCAATGTTACCGGATACAGTGATCTGAGCGAAATTCATGTCGATTCTCCTTACGTTGGACATGATTGAAATGAGGCAGTTTAGACGAGTCATGCCCAGGACTCCCAGCAGGCGAGGGACTGCTGACTCCCACAGACAGTGAGTTGCAGGGAACAGTTGTTTCCCACTGCCTGATCCAAAACTATCTTGGCTTAACTTCTTGCCACCGGAACCTGTATGTGTCCCAGACGAGTCTTTTGTAACCCTTGACCTTCTTTGAGGCCCACAAGAAGCATGAGATGATGCAACCTCCTATCACCGCCGCCATCATGCCGGCAAAGGTGCCAGCAAACATTGCAACCAGCAGTGCAGTAGAGGCGATGTCGATTGGAATGTCCAGCCAGAGGACTTTACGAAAGTCAAACTTGGCTAGAAGGAAGATGATTGCAAACGCCGAGAATACTCCCGCAATGACGTAGAACACCATTTGATTGACCTCCATACTGTGATTGACATTTTCTTCAAGTCAAAAAGCCAAATGTGGCTTAACCCAAACAAGACAAGCGCAAGGGTTTTGAGGAAGAATGCAAGTGCTGCAGCCACGCCGGACTGCATTACGATGTAGCCATAGAAACAAATGACAATGAAAACAGACAGATACTTGATGTACTTCATAACTAACTCCACTTGAGGCGTAAGCCCAACCGCTGGGGGTTGATAGATGTATGTGATTAGCTCCGGTCGTCGAGGGTCGTTAGGGAGCGACTAGCGTCCCTGACGGAAGGGGGTTTGGGGGAGGGAACATCCCCCAATGGGTGACAACCCACGCACAAAAAAATGGAGAGGAGCCGAAGCCCCTCCCCACGCAGCTACTCAAGCCGCATTGTGTCTGCACCATGATCCTGATCGATGGGTGCCTCGACCAACCCTGTCTCCCGTGCAAATGTCCAGAAGTCATCCTTGTTGGCTTGGTAGGTCTCCATGGTGAGCTGACCCTTTCTGGCACGCATACGCTGAACCTTGGGCAGATCCTTGAGACGGGTATAAGCGCCGAAACTGATACCACTGACGTCAATGGCGTGCTGCCTGACAGGTCCGCGAGCTACCTTGAACGCCTCGTTCAGTGTCCACCACTGTACACGAAAGCGCTCCAGCTTCTCGTCGTACTGCTCGATGGTGTTCTGCGTGATCTCGATGCCGACATCGTTGCGGATAGCCTTGGCACGCTCACGCTTGGTCTGGACCGCACTGGCTGTCACGTTGTCCATCATCTTCTCGAACATGCGGGGCAGCTGATCGCCCAGCTTGGCCTGTATGATGACATCGTTGCCGTCCTCGAAGTGATCGACAAGTCGCTTGAGTATGACGCCAAGCTCACGACACCACTGCGTGTGGTAGTCGTCATCGGGCAGCAGATCCTTCTGCAATGCCTTGGCGATACGGTCAAGGTTCTCAGGGGTCAGGTCGTCCATTGTCATGTCAGTCATGTCATACCTCCAGAAGGTAGTTGCTATTGCACTTAACCCAATACAGTGACGAATTGGCTTCTTCCAATATCTCGCAGTCACGGTTGTCCAGCTTGTCATTCCACTTGTTCTGTATGAACGGTGTCTTGGAATCAGCAGGACAGCCGAGCTTGTGCATTGTCTGGAAAGCAACATTCAAGTTGCCGATGTGGTGGTTCAGCTTGTTACCAAAGTCGCTCATCTCTCCTGTGGGTGCGAGATACTCGTCACCAAGGCACTCAAGCAAGCAGTTGGTAAGTTCGATCAAATCGGCAGGGCTGATAGCCCAGATGGTATCGATAGTCTTCGTATACATGATTCACCTCTACGTTTGCGGGGTGGGCAATCCTACCCACCCCATGTTGGCTTTGTGTCAGTCAAAGATGTTGATATCAGAGTCGCTCATTTGCTCTGCAAGATCAGCAGCACGTTGCAAATCGCCTGACTCCAGTGCCTGACGAACCTCGTCTGCTGCCCAGACATCAGGTAGATCTGTAAACTGATGATGTGCGATGACGGTATCAGCAATGACCTCGGACTCATCGACCGGACGAAACTTGTATGGTTGCATGGTCTTTCTCCTTTACGTTTGACCAGTTCGCTACACACTCACAACGAGTGGTAGCCTTGACCCCGCCGGACCACAGCAGGCTCGCAGCAGTCAAGCCCCTTGCCCGAAGGGTGAATATTGTTTGGCTGGTATAAAATGAGATGATTGAGAAACATGAGCCGCGCCACTGCACGGCGACACCATACGGATCACACGAGATATGAGCCAAAGAATATTCAGGGCTTTACTGACCGAGACTGAATGGGGTCATCATTTCATGATAGGCTAACAAATCGTTGTGTGTGTGTTTCAAGACAGAGAGTCGCCCTGTGGAGTTCGCTGATGTCCCCATCAGGACATCAGTGAAACACAGCGACGAACGGTAGCGTGATGACTCGCATGTGAGTGTGTTAGCGGAACCCAGAATCTCAGCGGAAGGGCGGTGCGAGCCGACCTTTCACCTGAGATTATGATGGTGTCCGATTACTACGAATCATGCGTTGCCCGGCCTAGGGCAAACAGGCTCCGCAGATGAGCTTTAGCTCAACCTGTGGAGGAACAATAACAATGGGTTACAACAAGTGACTTGACAGGGTTTTGAGAGGACTGTGTATACTCGCTCGTAGCGCAACAGGACACGAACATGACCAAGGCAGACGAAAGCCAACAAGAGCGATACAAAGGTGGTGTGGTTCCGATGGAAGACATTGAGAAACATGCTCCCGAAGTGCGGACGGCACAGCCGCAAGTTACTGATGCACAAGCAGAGTTGGTGCATGTAATCTTGCATGATGGTTGCAACCCAACAGAAGCAGCAGAGAGGTTGGGCAGGAACAAGGCTTGGGCGTACAATACGCTACGAAAACAGCATGTTATCGAGTATAGACAACAGTTGGCTATGCTGACTTTGGGATGGGACGCTACACAAGCAATGGCAACGATGAGAGAGTTGCTGACAAGCAAGTCCCAATACGTCAGGCTGGAAGCTGCAAAGGATCTGATGGACAGAGCAGGATTCAGACAGGACGTGGTGAGAACACCTAGCACTGCGGTGCAAATAAACTTCAATGTTGACTAGCTGGGGCCCCTGACAGAACTATAGCTGTACAACATAACCGCCTTAGAAAATCGGCCGGTATCACATAAAAGGTATTTCACACGCACAACGGATCAATCTAGAGCAACCCCCAAAAAATATTTTAACCCAAGGAGGCGATTATGGGTGCAAGTAGTTCAGATGTAGATAGCAGCTCACCGGGAGGTGGTGGCAGCAGGAAGAAGCGTCCTACCTCTCAAGAAATGACAGCAATCAGAGCGCCGGGTCAAAAGCCAAGACCGACTCCCAATGTAAGGCCAAAGGAACCGGGCGGTAATGCAGATCGAGCGCCGTCAATAAGCAAGCCGCAAAGGGCATATGAATCCATCCAAGAGTTACGGCAGAGACGAGATAACCCTCAACTTCCTGGTATGCTCTCCGGTATTGCCACTAGAAGTCTTAACGATCAGATCAAGAAGCTCCAAGAAGGCGGCACTCCTGTCATGTCAGGAACAATGACAGTTGGCGTTATCTCTCAGGGTGGCTCTTACACAGGTCGTCCTGAGTATGGAGATCTTGCAAGAAGCCAGTACAGGACTGCTGGAGCAGAGATTAGAGTTCCTATTGGCGGAACCAGAATGTCTGGCGATAGCGAAAGAGCAACAACATCAGCTACTGCTTCATCAACTCCAGAGAAAACTGTTACCCCAGTATCACAGGCACCCTCCATGTCGCAAGATGCTGCACGAAGGTCGATGATGTCTAGCGGTGCAGCGGCTGCCATTCGTCGTAAGTACATCTATCCCTGATGCAGCTTGATTACAAACCACCCGGCCCTATAGCAAAAGCCTTTATGAAGGATGAGGCTTTTGTTCGGGGGATCAGGGGTCCTGTGGGATCTGGCAAGTCTGTTACTTGCTGCATGGAGATCATGCGCCGTGCAGTAAACCAGAAGCCAAATGATTCCGGCATAAGGCGGTCTAGATGGGCCGTTATCAGAAATACCAATCCCCAGCTTAAAACCACCACGATCAAGACATGGCGTGATTGGTTCTCAGACGAGATTGGCAAGTTTGTGTGGTCGCCTCCTTATACACATCTTGTCAATTTTGGTCTGGGGGATAAGACTACTGTTGAGCTTGAAGTCATCTTCTTGGCTTTGGACAAGCAGGAAGATGTGAAAAAGCTGCTGTCATTGGAGCTTACAGGGGTATGGATCAATGAAGCACGGGAGATCCCTAAATCGATTGTGGACGCCTGCACCATGCGTGTGGGTCGCTTTCCCTCTATGCGTGATGGTGGGCCTTCTTGGTTCGGCGTTATCATGGACACGAACGCACCGGATGAGACGCACTGGTGGGGGATTATGTCAGGAGAGGTTCCGGCACCCGAATACATGGCAGAAGAAGAGAAGATCCTTCTAATCAAGCCAGATGACTGGATGTTTTTCTCACAGCCAAGCGCCATGAAGGAGATCAAGAACCAATCCGGCGTCATCGAGGGCTATGAGCTAAACAACAAAAGGGAAAACAAAGAAAACCTCCAGCCCAACTATTATGACAAGATTATTCTTGGTAAGGCTCCGTCCTGGGTTAAGGTCTATGTACTGAATCAGTATCAGGCCCTAATGGACGGCAAGGCTGTCTATCAGTCATTCAGAAAGGAAGCTCATGTTGCCCAATCACCCATTGAGCCGATCGATGGCAGGGAGGTTATCGTTGGCATTGACTTTGGCCGCACGCCGTCGGCAATCTTCACGCAACAGCTCCACTCGGGCAAATGGACAGTATTCCATGAGATCATCGGGCATGATATGGGGGCAGGAAGGTTCGCGGATGTCCTCAAAAGAGAAATCACTCGACACGAATGGGACAAGCACGACTTCAGGTTCATAGGCGACCCGGCTGGCAACCAGATGGCCCAAACATCAGAGCAGACGCCGTTCATGATTTTAAGGGCGGCCGGCATTCAGGCCTATCCTGCGCCAAGCAACGACACACAAATACGCATCGAAGCTGTCGATGGTGTCCTAAACAGAATGGTGGATGGCTATCCGTCAGTTGCAATCAGCCCGAATTGCACTGTGCTAATCTCTGGTTTTGAGGGTGGCTACCAATATAAGCGCCAGTATCACATGGGTAACGAGCGGTTTGAGGAACGGCCGTCGAAGAACAGGTTTTCTCATATTCACGATGCTCTCCAATATGCGTTCTTAGGGGGTGGTGAAGGTCGAAAGGTAGTGTTCGGTGGGAATAAACGGCCTTCCCATACAACCGTTGCGAGGGTTGGAAACCCCTTGGAGAGACAAAGACAGCGTAATGGCTTCAAATCTAGGCGTCTTAGGGCATGAAATGGATAATTTGCTTCAAAAGGGCCAACAATATTGGCCCTTGGAGGCTATTTACGGCTCATAGGCCGGATTTTGGGCATGTATTTGCCGTCAGATACGATCCTGATCTTGACTTATGGGTTAGATTTGAGTGCGCCAGCCAAAGATTTAACTTTGATCTGCTTTCGGAAGAGGCTGCTGACTATTTGGTCTATGATATGGTCGAAAACTGCCTCTGCGTAGAGGTAGAAGCTGTAGACAACTCTATCTATGCTCCTCGTTGGCTTTATTGCGTAAGTTTCGTAAAGCATATTATAGGTATTAGGAAGCCTTGGATTTTGACGCCATATCAGTTGTATTGTGAATTGATTAAAAAAGAACACCGTATCATCTTTACCAAAGAACAAGGAGAAGACGATGGGATTCATGTCTGCCCCCAGCCCGCCGCCACCTGATCCAGAGTTGGCAAAGCAGCGTAAGGCTGAAGAAGATCGACTTGCCAAACAAAAAGCTGAAGACGAGCGTCGTCAAGCAGAAATGGAACGTAAGCAGCGCCAGAATCTTATTGGTGCAAGATCGTTGCAGGATGAGGATATTGTTGGATTTACTGGATATCGCCGCAGAAGCCTCGGCAAATCCATAAGGAGTTAATATGTCACCCCATGTAGATGACGGCAATCCGACCCCAGCATCGGCTGCATCAGGCAATAAGGAAGAACTGAAGCGTGTAATGGACCGCTTCAAGAAGGCCAAAGGACGCTGGAACTCTTGGACCGACTTGTGGGAAGAGATCTATGATTACGTTCTTCCTCATCGTGAGAGTTTTTTTCAAGAAAGCCCAGCGGCTCGGCGTACCGAAAATATATATGATGAGACTGCTGTGGTTGGCCTTCCTAAGTTTGCTTCTCGTCTACAACTTGGTTTCTTTCCACCGAATGGTCGTGCATTCCGACTTTTACCCGGCCCCGAGTTTCCTAACGAACTCCGCAGTAAATCCCTAGAAGAAGAGCTTGATCGTATTACAGACCTGATACATGAGGGTCTGCGGAATTCTAACTTCAACGCCGAGATGCACGAAGGCTTACAAGACCTTGGCCTTGGGACCATGAACCTCCTTGCTGAAGAGGGGCGGTTTATGGGTGATCTGCACTTTACGTCTGTACCTCCCACCAACCTTGCGCTTCTCCCCGGCAAGCAAGATACGGTGACAGACTGGTTCCGCTGGAACTACCAGACAGATCTGACCGAAGTAAAACATCGGTATCCCAAGGCTAAATTTACAGACAAGATGCTCAAGGAGCAGAAGAAGAATCCGAATCGTAAAACACGCATTGTTGAAGCTACAATGTATGATGCGACCAATAGGTTCAAAGACGAGTATACCTATTATCTGATCTCCGAGACCGATCAGGCAATTCTCATGAAAGAGAAACTAAATGGTCGTGGCGCAACTCCTTGGATTACAACACGCTGGTCTAAGTCCGGTTTTGAGGTATGGGGTCGTGGCCCCGTGCTACAGGCAATGCCAGCCATCAAAACACTTAACCTGACTGTACAGCTTATCCTTGAGAACGCCGAAATGGCTATTTCTGGCAGCTATGTCTATGACGATGATGGCGTTTTCAATCCTGATAATATCACCATTCAGCCGGGAACATTCATTCCAAGAAGCCCCGGTAGTGTAATAGATAGCCTTCAAAGCCCAGGACGATTTGACGTGGCGCAATTAGTGTTAGATGATATGCGCCGCAACGTCCGTAAGGCTCTATTCATTGACGAACTGGACACCCGTCCTAATGCGAGAACTCCACTTTCTGCTACAGAGGTCAGTGAACGCCTTGCAGACGTTGCACGAGATATGGGTGCTGTCGCTGGCAGGATGCAGAAGGAATTTTTGCAGCCGCTGGTTGAGCGCATCGTCTATATCTATAAGAAGCAAGGCCTCTTAGACATACCAAAGGTGGATGGACGCGAACTGCGTATCGTTCCAGTTTCTCCCCTGCTACGAGCGCAGGACCAGCAAGACGTTGCTGATTTTGTCAGGTTTCAGCAAACTGTCGCCTCCACCTTTGGACCTGAGATTACCCCCGTCCTGTACAATCAGGAAAAGGTGGTTCAATATCTTGCTCAGAAGTTTGGGATCATGGAGGAGCTTCTTGCAGATCCCCAACAGGTGCAGGGCAATGTTGAGGTTCTGCAACAGTTGATGCAAACACAACAGGGGCAATAGTGAGTAAGCAACGTGGAACGATTTCGGTTGATGGTCGTGGATATACTAGTGACGTTGAAGCTGACCTTAATTCTAAGGCCTACGGTCTCTTTGGCTCTGGGATTGGCAGAGATTTTCTCCAGTATCTCGAAAGCATTACGACGCAGAGCATACACCCTGCTGGAACAAATATCGAAGTACTAGCCCATGCCGAAGGTGCTAGATGGGTTGTTGCAGTTATGAAAGCTCGTTGCGAAAAGGGAAGGAAACAGAACGATGGCTAAACCAGCAAATCCTAGCCTATATGCAAGAGCAAAGGCCATTGTTAAGGCAAGGGTGAAAAAGTGGCCTAGCGCATATGCAAGCGGCCAGTTGGTTCAACAGTACAAGCGCATGGGTGGCAAGTATAGATGAGCCTGACCAAGTGGTTCAATGAGAAGTGGGTAGACATATCTACCAAGAAAGATGGAAAGCACCCTGCCTGTGGTCGCAAGATGGGCGATGGCAGAAAGGGCTATCCAAAGTGTGTTCCTGCGTCCAAGGCTGCAAGAATGACAGCATCTGAAAAGCGAAGCGCATCAAGGCGTAAGAGAGCAACCAATCCTGCCGGCGGCGGCAAGAAGCCAACATATGCGAGGACATAATGGCAAAACTTACCAAGCGCCAAAAAGAAACCATGAAAAAGCACTCTAAGCATCACACAAAATCTCACATGGATTTTATGACCAAGAAGATGATGGGTGGCGCAACCTTTACCCAAGCGCATAAGATGGCTATGAAAAAGGTTGGCAAATAATGGGTACACCGGCATGGCAGCGCAAGGAAGGACAAAACCCAGAGGGCGGCCTCAACGAAGCTGGAAGGCGTTCGTTGCGAAGGCAGGGGAAAAACATCAAGCGCCCAGTTTCGGCAAAAGAGGCAAAGAAAAGTCCAAAGAAGGCGGCAAGACGTAGATCTTTCTGCGCTCGAATGAAGGGTATGAAGAAAAAGCTGACTTCTGCTAAGACCCGAAACGACCCTAATAGCCGTATCAACAAAGCACTAAGAAAGTGGGATTGCTAAATGATTGAGGAACTTCAAGAGACTGCAGAGGTCGAAGAACAGCCACAGGTTCAGGCAGATGTGCAGGAGCAACCTGAGGAATCATTTACCGATAGGCCAGATTGGCTTCCAGAAAAATTCAAGACACCAGAAGATATGGCGAAAAGCTATGGTGAGCTTGAGCGTGGGTTCTATCAGCGTAAGGACGATCTGCGTGAGCAGATTATTGATGAGATCAATCAGGATGCAATGAAGGACGCTCCTGTTAGCCCTGCTGATTATGACGTTAACTTTCAAGCGCCAGAAGGCATGGAGTACACCGTTGACGATGATGATCCTCTTCTTGGCTGGTTTAAGGGCAAGGCTCATGAGTATGGCTTGTCCCAAGATGAGTTCGATGGACTTATCAATGAATATGCACAGGCAGATCTTCAACGTGGGCCGGACTGGAATCAGGAATCAGAAGCCCTTGGTGAGTATGCAGAAGATCGACTGAATCGTGTAGACGGTTGGGCGAGGGGCAGTCTTACGCAAGAGGGCTATGAGGTCTTTGCCAACATCCCCGCATCTGCTGGCATGGTGCAACTTTTTGAAGAGCTGATGGAGCTGAATGGTCAGCCGCAGTTCAATATGGTTTCTGAAACAGAGTTTCAGGAAGTGCTTTCTCTGGACGAGCTTAGGTCTATGCAAAATGATCCTAGGTATTGGAAGGAGAAAGACCCTGCATATATCGCCAAGGTGCGTGCAGGGTTCGATCAGTATTCTCGGCGTAACAGTTAATGTGAATTAACAAGCTGAGAATATTGTGACATGTTGTTTGTACTAGAAGGCCCTAAAGCAATGGATAATCTTCGGACCCTGCGCTGACGGATAACCAGACTAGAATCGAACTTGTATCAACTCGACCAAACCCGAGGAGGGTATAATGGCTACACCGTCCATTAGCACTTCCTTTATCGAGGAGTTTGAGTCTGGTGTCCACATGGCTTATCAGCGCATGGGGTCCAAGCTCAGGAACACCATTCGTACTGCGAATGGGGTCAAGAACAAGACCACGTTCCAAAAAATCGGTAAGGGCTTTGCTACTACCAAAGCGCGGCATGGTAACGTCGCACCTATGAATCTTGCCCACACAAACGTCAGCGTAACCGTTGAGGACTATTTTGCTGGTGAATGGGTAGATGATCTCGACCAACTCCGTATCAACCATGATGAGATGCTTGTCGCTCAGCAGTCTGGTGCATATGCACTCGGTCGTAAGACAGATGATCTCATCTTGGCAGCTATGGATAGCACCACCTCAACTCATAACGAAACTTCAAACGGCATAACACTTGCTTGGGCTTTCCAGCTTATGGAAAACTTTGGCAATAATAGTGTTCCTGATGATGGTCAGCGTTACGTTGTTGTTGGCTGGGAGCAATGGTCACAACTTCTTGATCTGGATGAGTTTTCTCGTACCAACTATGTTGGCGAAGCGGATCTTCCTTTTCAGAATGCTATGACCGCTAAAGAGTGGCTTGGCTTTATGTGGTTCCCGTTTTCTGGCCTGAGTGAGACTAACGGTTCTGATGCTGCCGGCACCACACACCGCAAGTGTTTTGCTTGGCATCAGGGTTCTGTGGGCCATGCAATCGGCGCTGATGTTTCGTCCAACATGCAGTATCATAACGACAAGGATGCGTATTTTATTCTGAACAAGATGCAGATGAACGCGACCTTGATCGATGCTGAAGGTTGTTTCGAACTTGAGCTGAAGAAATAAGGAGGAGTTGAGATGGCTTATACAGACGCAAACTTCACCTTGGTTAACTATTCGGGCAATGGCTTCCATATCTGGCACTATGTGTCTACTGGAGACAACCTGAACACCATTGATACTGCTGGCTACTTTAATAATAAGTCAGACGAGATCAATGTTGGCGACGTTATCTTTGTCAATGCTTCAAACGGCTTTGGCATTGCAACTGTTGTCTCTAACTCTGGCGGTACTGTCGATACTGGCGATATCGTGAGCATGACAACGGATAGTCGTTGATGGCTGAGGCTCCAAAAAAGAAGAGGGGGCGGCCTAAGAAGGCCGCTCCTTCATCGTCTGCCAAGACTGTCAAACGCCGTAATGGCACAGTCACATTTGGCAAAAACACAACCATCGGTAAGGGAGTCCAATAATGGACCCAGATAAAATCCGCAAAAAAGGCAACAAGATTGTTGGCTTTGAGCATCGATCTCGTTCCGGAAAAACCACTGAGCTTCTTGGCATTTACAACATGCCTGATCCAAATTCTCCAATGAATCGTCTGATTCGATATATGGGCAAGGTTTTGGGTCCTGAAAACAATTATCGGAACATGCCCAAAAAGTATTCTCCAAAGAAAGTTGGGACTACCCAAGGCAGAAACAATCCTCGTAAGGGAGCTAGGTAATGAAAAAAAAGCCAATCAAAAAGCCTAAGCCACGGAAAGGTGGAGGTTACTGATGTATCACTCTGGCAAAAAGCCCAAGAAAAAACAGACCAAGAAAATGGGCAAAGCAACCCTTACTGCAAAGCAGAAGACTCTTCCTAAAGAACTTCAAGAAAAGATCCTGGCATCTAAACAGCGAGGTGCATAATGCACGCAGGATTCAAGAACTGCCCAACATGCCCGACAAAAGCAAAGTGTCGTGCAGCAGGTAAATGCTTAAACAAAAAAAAGTCTCCAAGAAACATGGGTCGCTAGTAAATGCCTACAACTCCATCTACCGATATTGAAGTAGCCCAGAAGGCAATGGTTCTGATCGGTTTGGAGCCATTGACCTCATTTACTGATGCTACTGATGAAGCTCTAGTAGCTAACACCATCTATGAGGATGTTGTTGCAGACTGTCTCAGTCAGCATAGCTGGAACTTTGCTACTGGTCAGAAGGTTCTTGCAAGACTTACCGATGTTCCTGCCGATCGTTGGGATGCCGCATATGCTCTTCCTACAAATCCCCAGACGCTTCAGGTAATAACCGTAACCATCGATGATGTGCCGCAGAGGTATGACATCTATGAGCGTTATGTGTATATCAATGCACAGGTAGAAGATAATGTTGTTCTGAATTATATCTTCCGCCCTGAAACGCAGTACTGGCCCCCTACATTTACAATGTGGGTTATCTTCCGTCTTGCATCTGTATTGGCTTTGTCTGTGACACGCAAAGCAGATGTTGCAAGTTCGTATACTACGCTTGCTGATGGTCAGTTTCGTCGTGCAAAGGCAAGAGACAGCCAGCAGGTAACAACACAAGGCTTGCGATTAAGCAGATTCAATCGTGCCAGACTTGGTAGTGGAATCTTTCAAGAGATAGAAGGCACATAATGAAATGGCGCTGCTTAGACAGTTATATACAAACTTTACGTCGGGAGAGGTAACACCCCTTTTCTCGGCAAGAATTGATGCAGCAGCCTATAAGAATGGCGTAAAGGATCTTGAGAATTTTCGCATCCTTGCTCAAGGCGGTATCAAGCGTAGGCCCGGTTTGAGAAAACGCTATAATGTTGGCCTTGGCACCTCTTACGTCACTCAGCTTATTCCTTATGTTTATGATGAAGATGAAGCATATCTTATTCTTTTTGCCAGCACTGGCAGTCAAGCAGCTATTCAGGCTTACGATCCCACTAAAGAAACATTTGCAATAAATATGACTGGTTCTGCAGGAAACTGGACTGCTGCAGGTATAGTTGGAAATTTAAAGTATGCTCAATCTGGGGACACAATGATTGTTGTTCACCCAGACATGCCTATGCTTGTTCTTACCAGAACATCTGCTACTGAGTTTGCTAGAAGTGACTTTACCTTTGATACCTCTGGTGGGTTTATTCATCAGCCTTATTATAAGTTTGTTGATCCAGCTGTAACCCTAACACCAGCTAATACCAGCACATCGAATCAGACCATTACTGCAAGCGCCAGTATATTTTCCTCTGATTGGGTTGGTGAAGAGATAGAGTATACAGATTCAGCGGGAACGGTTCATCATATCTCTGTTGTTGCATATCTGTCAGGAACAACCATAACCGGCAAATTTGATACCTCCCCAGCAAACACAAACTCAAGAACAACTTGGAAGGAACAGGTCTTTTCCAGCCGTCATGGATACGCTAGAAGCGTTGCTTTTCATGACCAGCGCTTGGTATTTGGTGGTTCAAGGGATTTGCCCAATCACCTATTTATGTCCAAGGTGGGTGAGTTCTTTAACTTTGATGTAGGAACAGGACTGGATGATGAGTCTATCCAGATTCAGATTGCAGAAAACCAAGTATCCGAAATCAAAGCTGTTGAGTCATTTAGGCATCTTTCGATCTTCACCTCAGAAGCAGAACTTTATGTTCCGACATCGGAAAACAGGCCTCTGACGCCAAGCACTATATCTGTTAAAAGACAGACTTCATATGGAAGCTCTGGAGTAAATCCTGTCGACTTTGATGGCGCTCTTGTCTATCTGACTAAATCAAAGGGTGCTGTTCGAGAGTTTGTCTTTTCTGATCTAAGTCAAGCATACAACTCTGATGCCATCAGCCTTTTGTCTCAAGAGATGATTGGCACCATTGTTGATATGTCTGCTCAGCGTGAAGCCCCAGATCAAGCTGAAGCCTATCTTTATACCGTAAACTCTGATGGCAACATGGCTGTCATGGTAAGCATTCGTAAAGAGCAGGTGCAAGGATGGATGCAATATACGACTGATGGTACTTTTCAAAATGTTGCTACAGTCAATAGGCGTGTATTTGTTCTTGTTAGAAGGGATATGCCGTTAGGCAACGGGAATACCGAGTCCAGACTATTTATTGAGGAGTTCGATAACTCCTACCATCTTGATTGTGCTGAAAAGCAAACAAATGGTTCACCTATTACAAACTGGACAATTACAGCAGAGTCTGGTCTTACAAATTATCCAGACATAAGAAATAGAGATGTCTCTGTGAAATCTGGAAATTTTGCCCTCGGCACTTTTCCTGCAAATAATAGTGGACAGATAACCCTTAATGACGCAGTTACGGAAGTTGAAATTGGCATTCCCTATACGCCTACAATGACAACCCTTCCTCCTGAATTTACTCTTCAGGACGGCATCACTGTTGGTCAAAAGCGTCGTATTGTAAGGGCTGTTTTGGATCTTAATGAGTCCCTTAATGTAAAAACAAAAGGAACAAACATTCTTATCCGCCGTGTTACAGATGATCTTTCTCTGCAGCCAACTTCTCTCACAACAAGAAAAGAGGTTTATTTGCTTGGGTGGTCTTCTGAAGGTACGGTTACCGTGACTCAGGATCAGCCTTTGCCGCTGACTCTTAATGGGTTGCTGCTGGAGGTAGAAGTATAATGGGTGTTGGACTGCAAGTCGCAAGCTTATTTGTCGGCCTTCAAGCTGCTCAAATGCAGAAGCAGGCCTATGAGGCCCAAGCTGCTGCTTATGAAGAACAGAAAGAAATGGCTAAGATTGAGGCCGCACAGCAAGAATCTTCTCGTAGAGATGTTCTTCGTCGGCAGTTGGCTTCACTAGGAACCAGTATGTCATCTCAGGGTGTTGCTCTTGGCACAAGCCCAAGTGTATTGGCTTTGGCTGATGATGAGAAGAAACTGGCAAAACAAGACATTGCAAATATCCGTCTTATGGGAATGTCAAATAGGCGCAAATATGAGCTTAGTGCTTCTGGTGCGAGAGCTGCTGGTAGCTCAGCCCAAATGGCAGGATTTGCAAAGACAGCAACTGGCGCAGCTAGGATTATGGCGTAATGGTTTTTAAGAAAACAGAAGGTCTTTCTACTAGAGTTCGCCCTAATGGGATGCCTGATCTTAGTGGGTATAAAGCTGCTGCTGCTCAGTATGACAGAATATCAGATGTGATGTATGGCCTTGGCGCAGATATGCGTAGGGCTGATTTTAATGAGGCTATTCTTGAAGCAGAGGCCGCTGGCAGAACTGCTGGTGCCACATACGATGCGGACAAGAATCTTGTTCCTCTTACAAATCTTGATTTAAGTGAAGCGATAGAAAGCCAAGTTTTTGGCAATAGCGAAAAGTCTGCATTGAGGGCCGCATATAGAAAAGCTGCTCTAAGCACATATGCAGCCAATATTAATCTTGATGCAAAGACCGTCGCCACAAATGCTTTGATGAACAATCCTGGCGAACCTGATGCTGTTCGTGGTGCGCTTGATGGTTACATACAGAACCTTGGCGTAGAGGATGAGGTTCTGGCCCATGTAATGCCAAACATTGTGGCTCAGTTTACTGCTGCCGAAAGCCAAGCAAACGCACAAATGATACAAGCAGCTAACGCAGAAAAAGAACGCGTTATGCTTAGTAACATTGATGATCTGTCTGACCGTATTTCTGTGATTGTAGCTAAAGGCTCCGGAACAGATACAGAAGCTGCAGCTGGTCATCAGCAGATGATTGCAGAGCTTTATCAGGGAATAGAGGAGTCTTATGACACTCTTAGGACTGTTGGCTACAAAAACGATCAGATAGATGCCCTGAGGGAAGGCATAGCCTCAAAGGTTGCTACAGAAGCCTCAAAGGCTCATGTTGAGCGCATCTATACGACAAAAGGGCTATCTGCTGCGCTTTCAGAGATTGAGATTGTTCGCCAAGAATTTGCAGAAGATCCCAACATTGATGGCGAAGCAGTTGCGAATGAGATGAAGAATCATGTCACTCGTCTTGCTGTCATCTCTAATGCTCAAGAAAAAGAACAAAATGATGCGCAGAGAGATGTTTATGAATCTTCTGGCTTGAGCGTTGCATTAGGGGAAATTACTACAAAGCAAGAAATATTGGCTTTGCCCATTGGAGATGCAGAGAAAACATCTCTGATAAGTCAGCTAAATTCTTATCAATCGTCTTTAGCAAGCTCTAGGGCAACACTAGAAGCTGCTCGGAAAGCTGCACGGCTTGAGATGTTTGATACCTTTATGATTTCAATCAAGAATCCTCAAAACTATTCAGAATCAGAAATTATAAGCAACAGGCTTGCTATTGTAAGCATGTGGGAACGAGGCGATCTTTCTGCTGCCAAATATTCAGAATTTGAAACCACATACGGAAAGTACCTCGATGCAGAAATGAAAGCCTACAACAAAACTCTGACCGGAACTTTTAAGGAAAAAGGCGACTCGGAGCTTGCTTACATCAGAAACCTTATCGGTCCTGCTAATGACTTTGAAGTAACCCCAGAGTGGCTAGCAAATAAGAAACAAGACCTGATTGAAAGGGGGATTGTCGGAACTGGCGATAATGCTTCAATGACTCGTCAGGCTTGGGAGACAATGGTTAGTGGGTATCTCAAGAAAAGAGAAACCTATATGCAGACCAGTAAGGATCTTTTCCTTGCGAGAGCTGCTGTTAAAGCGACTCGTGGTACATCTACGCAAATATCTTTAGTGCAAAACAGTGTCTCTGCTAAATTTATACCAGATGAAACTGGAGCTATTTTTACGCATTCAGATCCAACTATAAGAGAGAAGAACTTCGATATCGCAACAAGGTTCTTTTTGTCTTACCAGATATTGCCTGCTGAATTGCAGGCTGGTCTTTCAGATCTTGAAGGCGCAGCTGAAATGTCACAGGAAGCTTTTGATGTAAAGCTTCAGCTATTCAACAAGATCTTTGAAAGCGTTAAGCGTGGAACCGCTAAAGGCGGCACAACAGACTTAGCTATGCCAGAGCTTCTTGCTCGTCATGTTATGAATAAGCAGGGCATCAATGTTTCGGATTATGAGCTTGCGGCATCTCTTGGGAGAAAAGCATTTCGTGACTCAATGGCGACTCAAGATGCTGCTCAGACAAGTGTAAGAAGGCTTCTTAATAATTTTGACAATGCTTACCCAGACTTGAGGTCTGCAATTAAAGGTCAGTTCAAAGATGCAGTTCAAGGTCCGGGTTATCTTGACGCTTTCATTAATAATTTTGTTCCTTACATGGAAACCCCAAATGCAAGAGAGCTAAATATCATTAATAGATTGCGTAAAAGCGGCCCAGAGGGAATGGCTGGGGATATTGATGACGCTTACATTGGTGATGACCGCCTTCTGCGTTTAGTTGAATTGAGTGTTCTTAACCAGTTTGCCACCGGCCAAATTCAAAGCCCTACTGAAGCTGGTTTAAAACAGGCAATCATGAATGCTGTTGCCGGCTTGTCAGATGATGGAAAAGGCAACGCACTTGTTGGCATTAGCGTAGACTCAGACAATAACCCTTATTGGTCTGTCTATCCTTGGTACGATGCTGCAAAGAAGTCTTTTGGCGATGTCCCTGTGGATGATGTCGGTGCTGCTGTATTTAATGACATTAGACAAAAGGTTCTAAGCCCTGACTTTATGATTGGTGAAAGGCAGACAAATCTTCTTCGCGGAGATGGGCAGATCATTCTTAGCGCCAATACTGCTGTTGGCGGTGACCAAAGGTACACTGTAAGCGTTGTAGACCCAGATACGCAGCAAGCTTACACAGTGCTTAGTGACTACCGCTTTGACTTTAAGACAAGTCAAGATAACGCTGTCTACCAACTTGCTCTTGCAAGCATGCAAAGCGACAAAATCAGAAGATTCATGGCTAGCATTCCAATGATGAAATCTGTGGTTGTTGGCAATGCTATGGAAGAAATCAAAGAAAACTATGATGATTTGACCAACCCCAGCACTTTCTCCAAAGTAATGGAGTTTATAGTGCAGATAAATCCATTTTATGAGTTTGCCGATGGGCCAGAAAGAAGCTTTAGTCCATCAGAAAGGGCTGACCTAGAGGTTCTGTTCCGATTTATGAATGGCGAACTTCGGGGTGAGATGGATGTCCTTGAGGCAAGAAGGAAATACGATGAGTAATATTGATTGGGATTTTATTAGTGCAAGAGAAGGAAAGGGCCGGACAAGCGGTTATGTCCCTGATGCAGATGGATCTGATTCTGGTGTTACGATTGCAACAGGGTTCGATCTTGGTGCAAGGAACATTAATGACCTGAAGGGCTTGCCAAAATCTCTGATTGAAAAGCTTACTCCTTATCTTGGCATTAAGGGGGCGCAAGCTGAAGAGATTGCAAGCAACCTTAATATTACAGATCCGGAAGCCAAGACTATCGATGAGTTTTCTAAAAAAGAAGCAACTGATCGACTGAAGGCTAAATGGCAAGCTGCAACTGGCAATTCGTTTGATGATCTTCCCAAGAACAAAGCTACAGTCATTGCGTCTGTTGCGTTTCAGTATGGGGATCTTGAAAGCCAAACGCCTAACTTCTGGCGGCAAGTCACGTCTGACGATTGGGATGCTGCAGAAAAGAATCTAAGAAACTTTGGCGACAACTACTCAAGTCGACGAAACTTGGAAGCAGACTATTACATTGAGGGCCTTAGCGAGGAAGAACTCGCAGCAAAAAAAAAATTTGAACGAGAATTAAAAACAGACGTTCAGTACGGCATACAAGAAGCTAGGATCTTTGAAGGCAGAGATCGTGGTGACTTTGAGGATTTAGGCACTGAGCCTACCGCTAAGGTAGACGATAGGCCTTTTCCTGCAGAACGGCTTGACGATGAAGTTATTCCTGTGCCTCCAGTTGCAAGCCTTGAGTCTTTGCAAATAGAGGATGATGGCATCAACTTAGTTTCTGTAACTAGGCCTTCTGATGCGAAGCCAGAGCCTGTTAGAGTTTACGAAAAGCCAGTTGTCATACCGGGCGAGTCATATGCTCAAATGGTTGACAGACTTATAGAACAGGATCTCGCTGAAGCTGGTCCTGTCGTACAAACATTGAGAGAAAACCAGTTTGGAGAAGCTGGTCTGGCAATGTTCACCGATAACTCCGCTGAAATCAGAAGGGCTGCTTTTGATAATCTTAATCCAGTGATTGCTGCTGGTCGTTTAATTAACGATATGCTGAGAGATGTTGATGACGATCCAGATTATGATTTTGCAGCAGATCCCCAGCTAGAAGGCAGAGAAGACTCTTGGTGGCGTTTTTATGATTCTAAAAGCGCAGCAGAAACATCTCGACGCCTTGAGAGATTTGAGCAAGAGCTAGAAAATCAGGCTGTATTAAATAGCTCTGACTCTACAGGGCAACAGTTAGCGGCTGCATTCCTAACACCTACAACTCTTTTGCCACTTGCTCCGTTAAGATATATGGCTGCTCCCGGTGTCTTTACACGTTTTGCCGCTGGTGCAGCCTTTAGTGGGGCTGGCGTTGCTACAGAGCAGCTTATTCTTGGGGCGGCTAATGAAACCAGAACATTCGAAGAAGCAAGCATGGCTGTTGCGCTTGCATCTATAGTAGGTGGTTCTGCAAACGCAGCATTTGGTAAATACATAGCAAGATCTACAGAGGCTAGATATCTGTCCCGAAGGTCTGATGATGAGCCTTTCTATGCAGGGGGAGGAAATGCAGGGGCTATGTTGAACCCTGATTCTCCCCTATACAGAGAGACAATGAGGCGAAACCTTGAGCTTGATGCCGCCAAAGAAACTGGCGCTGGCGTAGAAAAGCTGGGCCTTAACCCTGTTTTGCGTATGCTAAAAAGCAGCAATCCTCTTGTTAGAGGGATTACTGCACAGCTTGTCGATATGGGCGGTGTAATGCAGAAGAAGGTCGACCAAGAACTTGCTATGGGGCAAGGCATAGAAAAGGTATTTGCTTCCACATATAACGGCCCTCTTGTTGAAGCATTGAGGGAATCAAATAAAGCATATTTGGCTTACAGAGGTGCAGTGGCAAGGCCAAGCGATTCCGGCCAAGCCCTGCAAATCATGGGCTATGCCATAAAGGATAAATTTAACAGAAGCACTAACTTTATTAGTGAAGCAGAATTTCGCATTAGAGTAGGTGAAGCTGGTCGTAGGGGAGATGTTGATAAAATTGGTGACGCAGCAAGTCCGTTTGTTACACAGGCTGCAAAGCAAGCTAGGGGCGTCTTCAATCTAGTTGTTGATGAGGCTCAAAAGGTTCGTTTCTTTGAGAGCGAGGTGCAAAGAGCAATTGCTTCTGCAAGGGCTGCCGGTGATGATGCCTTGGTCAATACCTTAAAAGAAAGACTAAAGGATCTAAGGGAGAAAGGTGTCACCCTTAATACTGCTGAAAGCTACATACCAAGGCTGTTCAGAATCGATAGGATTGAAGCCAACCCTGATAAATTTAAGATGATTATCAGGCAATATGCTAATGAAAAGCTTGGCCTTCGTGGCGCTGATGCAACTAAGTTTGTTGATGATATCTACGATACCGTAACAAGACAGCGACCTTTCATTCTTGGAGATGAAGCTGTTGAGAACATTGAAGGTGTAGTGGCCCCAGGATCTGCAAAGGCCAGAGAGCTTGAGATTCCTGATGAAGTTCTTGAGGAGTTTCTTGAAAGCGATATCGAGGTCCTGCTTCGTCATCATGTTCGCACTATGGGGATAGACATTGAGCTAACAAAGCGTTTTGGCAGCATGGACATGAAGGGGGCCATCGATCAGATAACTGATGAGTGGCAAAAGATGATTGCCGCTGTCAAAGATCCTGCGAAAAAAGACGCTATGCGTAAAGAAATGGTAAACGATCTAAGAGATGTTCGCGCTTTGCGTGACAGGCTAAGAGGTACTTACGGTGCTTCTAAAGACCCTCATGCCATGTCTAGTAGATTTGTCAGAGCCATGAAGTCATTTAATGTTGTGACTCTTATGGGAGGAGCTGTTGTGTCTTCGGTTCCCGATGTTGTACGAGTTGTAATGGTAGAGGGCTTCCAGAATGCGTATGGCAAGGGGCTAAAAAGGGCTTTCAAAGACCATGGGCAAATAATCAAGAAGTTGAAAGAGCGTGAGTTAAACCAAGCTGGTGTTGCTGCGGACGCTGTTCTTGGACTCAGAGCGCAAGCTATGTCAGATATTGGGGATATATTTGGCAATAGAACAGCAGCAGAAAGATTTTTAAATCAAAGTGCTGCTGTGATGTTTTTTATTAACGGCTTAAATATGTGGAATCAGTTTCTCAAAGAGTTTGCTGGTAACGTAACAACTCTTCGTATGACAGAAGCAATAATGAAGCCTTGGGGTAAACTCCGCAAAACTGACAAAGAAAAGCTACTCAAGAATGGTATTGATCAGCAAATGCATATGAGGATGCAAATGCTGATCAAAAAACATGGTGAGCAAGTTGACGGAGAGTGGCTTCCAAATACAGAGCTTTGGGGCGCTGCAGGGCAGACAGAAAGGATAACTTTTAGAACTGCCCTCAATCAAAACGTAGATAGGATTATCATCACACCGGGTGCTGGTGATCGAGCATTGTGGACATCAACAGAGTTTGGATCTTTGCTGACTCAGTTTAAGTCATTTGGTCAGGCAGCAAACATGAGGCTTTTGATCTCTGGCTTACAAGAAAGAGATGGGGCCTTTTGGCAGGGGGCTTTCTTGCTCGTAGGGGCGGGGTCAATCGTTAACGAGATCAAGCGTAGGCAGTATGGCATTGATAAAGAAGAAACCTTTGGAGAAAAGCTAATCAATGCTGTTGATAGATCTGGCCTTCTTGGATCGTTTATGGATATCAATAATGTTGTAGAGAAACTGTCGAACTACGGATATGGCATAAGACCAGCTTTGCTTGAGGATCAGAAGAGGTATATGCCTCCTCAAGCGAAGATAGGTGCTGTGTTTGGTCCTGCATCGAGCCAAATTATGAATTTGGGTGGAGTAACAAAAGACCTTATGAACGGTAACTTTAACCAAGATACCAAAGACAGTATGAGATTCTTGCAGCCTTTTGGTAACCACCCAATCATTGATCCCTTGCTAGATAGGGTCTATGGGCAAGCAAAGTGAATTAACTAAAGCATGACAGGAAGGTATAAGTAACTATGGCTACGATTCAAATCGCTGATAATGATGCTCGTAAGCAGTACACCCAAGCGGTAACTGCCAACACGACTCAGCTTGTTATTGACTTTCCCTTCTTCAGCCTTGATGACATCGAGGTTCGTGTTGTTGATGAAAATGGGTTGTTGCATACACCATCTAGAGGAACAGGGGCTGATACATTTGCTGTTGTTGGCACTGCTGTAGATGACGGTTTCTCAGGTGGATATGTCACCCTCGGTGATACATACACAAGCTCCAGTACAAGCATTACTATCTTCAGAGATATAACAGCGTCTAGAACGACTGATTTTCCAACATCAGGTCCTTTTAATATCGCAGCTCTCAACACAGAGCTTGATAAAACTATGGCGCTCATTCAACAGAATGAGACTTCTGTTAATCGTGCATTGCGCCTCTCTGATGAAGATACATCTACAAGTGCAACACTTCCCACAGCAACAAATCGTTCAAACAAGTATCTTGGGTTTGACACTAACGGTAATCCTATTGCATCTGCTGGCACTGCTGACGGGACCCCAATCAACGCTGCAATGCAAGCATTTGTTCAGTCTTCAAATGTCACGGATGCAAGAGCTTTGCTGCTTGCTGGAAGCCAACTTACAATTCCAAGCGGTGGATTCGACACAACACTTCAATCCACAGGGGATATTCAAATAATCCCAGGCACCAATAATTATGTTGAAATACCTACTGATGGTCAAAGATACCTTACAGTTGGGGATATGCGTTTGAATGATAATGTTATCCGCACTCCTGCTGTTGGCACAGACATGCGTATTTCTAGTGGTGCTGATTTAATCTTTGGCGTTTCTGGCGCTGGTGGCACCGCACAAACAAGTGAAACGGCGGTTAACTTTTTTTCCTTTCAAGGTGTAGGGGGAGATTATCCCTGCTCTATTGAACTTGTTGGAGGGAAAAGTGGTGGTTTTACAACTGTTGGGCAAATAGAGTTTGTCGATAGAGAAAATAATACTGGCTCAAAAACTTGTGCGACTATCAAAGTAACTAACCCCAGCGGCGGTGCAAGTAATGCCACAGGCGGCAATATTGTATTTGGAACCCAGCCCACTGGTGGTGGTGGAGTAACAGACCATGTTACCATCAATAGTGAAGGGCGACTTTCTGTAAGCACCATTGAAAATGGAGAAATCTTTACAGTACAGAACACTCACAATGGAACGCTTGGTGGGCCAAGCGGCATGAGAATAGACTTTGCTTTAGACAATCCAGACAATAATTCTTCATTCTTTATCAAGGCTGAAGATTCCACCACTGCTAGATTTTATGTGTACTCTGACGGAGATGTTCAGAACCACGATAACAGTTACAGCGGCATATCTGATAGCAAGCTGAAGCAACAGATTGCTGATGCGTCCTCTCAATGGGATGACATCAAGGCGCTTCAGATCCGCAAGTTTAAATTTAATTCAGATGTTACCGACAAGGGCGATAGCGATAGCCTTTGGAGGCTTGGTGTTATTGCTCAAGAAGTCGAATCTGCTGGAATGAATGGTTTGGTTTATTCATCCCCAGATGTTGATGATGACGGCAACGACCTTGGGACAGAAACAAAGGCTGTCAAATACAGCATCCTTTACATGAAGGCTGTCAAAGCCCTACAAGAAGCAATGACTAAGATCGAGGCTCTTGAGGCTCGTGTAACCACTCTTGAGAATGCGTAGGAGTAAATCATGACTGTAGCAGCAAGAGATTCTGTAAGAGAAGACCTGATCCAAGCACTAGAGCTTGGAACGGTACAGACTATCAGCGTAGCAAGTAGCAGTGCGGCAACAGGCTCTGCAATGGCAAGTGGGTCAAGGGTTGTTCGTGTTGTCAGCACGACTGACTGCCATATTATTTTTGCAGCAAGCCCCACAGCAACAACAAGCAGCACCTACCTGCCAGCTAATCAGGTTGAGTATTTCAAAGTGCCTGTTCCTGGAACATCAAAGCTGGCCGCTATCCGCGCCAACGCAGACGGAACCTTGTTTGTAACAGAGATGGCCTAATGCTTAGAAACCCCGGACTACGCAAGAGCGTCGAGCAACCTGTCCTCGATCTGAACTTTGCCGCCTCGCAGATTGGCTCTAACGGTGCGCCTGACAGCCGCATCGACTTTAGCCGTGGCAGCAATGCGTATTTCGTGGACTCTGACGGCTTGGTCAAAAAGTCGCCGCATAATTTGGCTGCGCAGTCAGAGGATTTGGGAAATGGGTGGGCATTTTTTAATGCAAGCGCTAGTCTAAACACTGCGATTAGCCCCACTGGTGAAATGACGGCAGACAAAGTCGTAACTGATAATAGCGCAACATTATCAACGACCACAAAACAGGTGACTACAGATGACTCGGTAGATGTTGCTGTTTCTGTTTATGTAAAAGCCGCAGGGCAAACCGTTATTAATATCCAGTTTTATAATAAAGCAAATACATTTCATGGTTCTGGCGACTATGATTTAACCACAGGCACTCGAATAAACAACCCAAGCGCTGGGACACAGTCGTCAATTGAAAATGTTGGAAACGACTGGTACAGAATAACATTCACTGGTTTGAACATGGCGGCTGGTGGCACAACGCCAAGTTTTAGAGTTGTCTGTAATCAAACAGGTGACGGTGTGAAGGGGTTTTTGGTCTGGGGTGCGCAACTCTCCCAACACAGCACTCTTCCGGTGGGCAACCCCTACGTCAAAACCGAAGGCAGCGCGGTCTATGCTGCACGCCTCGACCATGACCCGACTTGGCTCATGTCGGCAGCGCAAGAGCAAAATCTTCTGAAATACAGCGAAGCTATTGATGATAGCTATTGGAACAAAATCCGCACTACTGTCACGGCTAATGCTATTGAAGCGCCTGATGGAACAGTTACAGCAGAGCTATTGGCAGAGGACAGTAGTGCTAATCAGACACATGTTGTCAGGCAAAATACCGTCACTGATATTCCACAGACAGCAGGCAAATCATATGTTTTTAGCGGCTATGTGAAGGCAGGAGGTCGCAATAGGGTAAGGATTAGATTTGAACACGCTGCCCACCAAGCAGATTTGCTTTTAAATGATGGCACATTTTTCAATAATGGTTTTGATTCTGTTACTTTTACAGATGTTGGTAATGGTTGGTTTAGATTTGTTGTTGTAGAAACTGCTGATTCACGAGAGCCTTTAGTCCAAATAATGTTGGTCAATGATAGCGGTCAGTCCACCTACACTGGCGATGGCTCTAGTGGTGTATATGTCTGGGGTTTGCAGCTAGAAATTGGCACTGCCTCTGATACCTATCATCGCACAGAAGGTCAGATTTATTTAGGGCCGGGGGCTACTCCAAAGGGGCTGTTGGTTGAAGAGGCTCGAACTAATCTTGCGCCAAGTAGCCATGAATTTACTGCCAATACTGGGGTTTCACGGACAGGAACAAATCATTTTGCGCCAAATGCAGTGAATGAGGGTGATGCATTTACAATTGATTCGACATCAGGTGTATCTCACCAAATTGGAATGAATGGCCTCATAGGCGGTGCAATTACAATTGGCACTGTGCACACAGTCAGTTTTTTTGCAAAGCTACTTAACGGAACCCCAAACATAGGGGTTCGTGGCTTTGGAAAAGGTGGCCAAAATCAGCACCCCATTTTTAATTTAAGCAATGGCACTGTTGCTAATGTTGGTAGCGCTTGGGAGAGCGGCACTAAAATAGAAGATTTTGGCAACGGATGGTTCCGATGCAGTTGCGTAGTAAATCCATCTAATCAATTTGCGCCAATTATTCACATGCTTGAAAGCGGTGACACCATTGGCAGTTTAGTTTTTACAGGCAATGGCACAGATAAAATTGCTCTCTGGGGCGGTCAGTTAGAGGTTGGTTCTTTTGTTACCAGCCACATTCCTACCAGTGGCAGCACTGCCACCCGCAACGCCGACGTAGCGACGATGGGTCCGACTGTTGCGCCGGATAAACTTGGCCCTGAACTTGTAACTAATGGCACTTTTGACGATGGCACTAATGGCTGGAGTAATTTCAGCACTAGGTCAAATCTGTCTGTTTCAAGTGGGCAGCTAGTTGTTGATGTTACCGATGCGACCAAAGGGTTTGTAGCAAAGACATTGGCCAATATACCAGTCGTTTCGGGCAGGCGGTATAGGGTTAGCGCAGACTTAGCTGTTAATTCTGGCAGCGGAGTTTCTATACACATTCCTAATGGCGTATCTCCTTTTCAGCTTATAGCAAATACAGCCACAGTTACGTCTGGCACGCTTACAACAGCAACCGTAGATTTTACATGCCCGTCTGGCGTCACTGAAATTAGTTTCATGATACAAAATGACACCCCAAGAGCTACGACAGACGAGTATGTCATTGACAACGCAAGCATAAAAGAAATCCTGCCCGGCACTGAGCTTGTGACGAACGGCACGTTTGATACTGATGTCAGCAACTGGACTGCATTTACCAGCACACTTAGTCATCAATCAGGTAAATTGCGCGTCACAAGTACTGGCGGTGATTATCCTATGGCTATTCAAACCTTAACGACGGTCATTGGTAGACGATATAGACTTACTGCTGATGTCATTGTCGGTAACACACCTCTTGGTGGAGTCGTGCAAGTTAACGCAGAAACTGGTCAAAGTTTTACAGCAAGCGGCGGTCTTATTACGTCCAATAGCACTGTTACCATAGACTTTACTGCAAACATCACAAACGTAAACATTCTGTTGCACGGCCATACCGGCACATCTGCCGGACAATACCAAGAGTTTGACAACGTAAGCGTCCGAGAACTGTATCCTTTCGAGCAGTACAACCCCAGCGAGGGGACGCTGTTTGTTGAGGCCACGCAGATAGGTGAAGGTAGCACCTTTGCTTCTGTTGCCGCTATCGTGCAAGAAGGCTCACATGATAGTGATTTGATAAATATTTATAGGTTCGCTTCTACTGACAGAATTAATTTTCAAGTAAAGACAGGTGGCGTAAACCAAGCGAGTTTAGGCTCTATCGAAGCAAGGGCTTTAGGAACAGCATACAAATTTGCAGGCTCTTATCTTGAAAATAGCATCTCGGTTTCCCTTGATGGCATAGAAATTTCTGATGACACATCGGCAACGCTCCCGGCTGTAGATCAACTTTTGTTTTACGGAGATGTCAATTTCCAAAGCAATGAACACTCTGGATACATCAAGAGGTTCCGGTATTACAAACGCAAGCTGGACAAAGTAACACTGCAATCACTGACGAGTGACTGATGACTGATGAGATTGAAGACATCCCGCCGCCTCAAGTGGACTGGTATCTCAAAGTATCCGACAGGGCCGCTTTGATTACCGCACTAAAAGGGCCAAGCGAAAGCCGCGACACTTTCGATGACGAGGGCAATGTGAGCGGTAGCGAGACGGTGTATCCTCACAGCATCATCAGCCAAGACGAGGATGACAATGATGTCATCATGGCCACAAGCTGGGTGCGGGTTGATGATATTGGCGCTATCTATGCGCCTACCGGCAAGACGCTAACGGATGATGACGACAACGAGTATCCTGAGATGGCG
>VTLG01007666.1_pt1 | contig 35314 bp, 45 predicted proteins | sample 4694571 | NCBI WGS metagenome assembly VTLG01 (sample SAMN12604809, study PRJNA352737) | marine metagenome | biome: ENVO:00000447; feature: ENVO:00000209|ENVO:00000569|ENVO:01000036; material: ENVO:00002151; isolation source: viral sequences binned using virsorter ...
GTAAATGTCTTTTTCCATCACAGCCCCTTAAAAGCAGTAATCGGGATTAAAGCGACCACATCATTGTCCTGCTCATCGTTGCGGTCTTTTCTGCCACCAAGAGCTGTCTGATAATCACAAGCGTTTTCCCCTGCAATCTGCGTCCAGCCCACCCAATCAGTCCATTCGACAACCAGCACGATCGGCACATGCGTGACGCGATACAAAGCCTGCGCTGAAATAATCTTACCGAGGCTGATCATCATCGTTGGAAACGCATCACGCCTAATCGTCCTACATTTCAATTCCGCAAATCCAACGACCGCACCATCACGCAGAAACGCATAATCAATGCCGTAGCGAATAGGCAACTTGCCAACAGAACAGCCCCACGCCGCAATAAGTTGCTCGGCAAGGGATCGCTCGTTTTCAAGTGTCGTCTGATTTTCGTATCGCGGGCGTATCGCTCACATCCTCATACGTTGTTTCAACGACCTCGGGACCGACCATTTTGATGCCGACGACAGACGGGGTATTACTTTCTGTCGGCGGCGGTTCAAGCAATCCCGCTGACTTGGCAAGGACACGCAAAACGCTGATCTTGTCGTGCATCTCTAACTCAAGCGTCGGCTCGCCCTTGTCGTTCTTGCTGACGCGGATTTTCTTAATGGCACGGGCGACGTGATCGGGGATGTCGGCAGATGCCTTGACCTGCACGTTGCCTGCAGCGTCCCACGTCACAACGTCCGTTAAATTAGCGGACGCAATGTCGAGGAGAGCCTGCGACACCGCATCCTTGTTCTGCATGATCACGTCATTCCGACCGCGAAGACGCCTTTCCAAAGCCTTCACGCCGCCGAAACGACCGGTTGGGGAACGACTGCCCGCCACTAAAAATTCATCTCATCTTTAGGCAGGGGTTCCATCATCATCACGCGGGTTTCAATCTCACCGCGATCATTTTTGCTTGGCAATGGAAGGGCTTCAAAAATCAAGTTGAAGCCTTTACCTGACTTATTGGCGAAGGCCACGCCGACCTTTGTCCAGTACGTTTTGCCGTCATTTGACGTGCGGGGAACCTTTAAATCATAGCGCTGTGTCATTTGTTGTCTTCCTTTCGATGTTTCAGTTTCCGCGAATATCGTTTTGCGCTTCTCACGACCTTGTGCCGGTAGAAACGCAACGCAGCGGCGGCGGAATTCCTTCTGCGTTTCATAACGCCTCCAATAACTGCTCTATTAAGAGCTTTGCATGCTGTCTCGTGACTTGCTTGACGTGCAAATCACCGTCGATTTGAACGCACAACTCGATACCTGCAGACTCACTTGGTCGGGCAAAAACAAGCATCGGCGTGAGTTCTTTTCCGCATGCTGTGCAATTACCGCCAATCACACGGGTTGTAGAACCGCACCAGTCGCAAGTGATCATTTTCGCCTCACTGGCGGGGGTGGGGTGTTCAAAACGCGATTTAAAGAAAGGCGTTTCTCCGCTGCAGCAATCGCACCGCGCTTTTTAGCACGGGCAAAATCGATTTCGGGTTTGAGGGGAAAAGGCTTTTTCATTGGGAAATGGGGAAATATTTTTGTGTTATCCCCCTCCCAGACGTCAAGGGGTCGGGGGGCAAGGGGTGCCTCTTTTTTTTGGGCGAAAAGAGGTCGATCATGCCAGCGCTGGCACTGTCTCTTGTGGTGACGAACGTTATAACTTCAGACACCTCGCCCCTCCGCAATGAATAAAAGGTTGAGTGGCGCAGGTTTCCTGATGTTTCGGCACACTGTCAGCGCGTACCGCGCCTGATCTTTAAGCTCAGCCTCACCGACCGCCTCGATTGCCAAGCCTGCCGCCTCAATCGCTCGGGGATTTACGAGACGCAATTCACCTGTCGTTTTGCTCGCCTCGTTCGCAAACCATCTTGCCATTCTTACCTTCTCAGCTAGTTCCACCTCACCCTTGCAATCCCTGTGATTACCTTGATCCGCTGGTGCACTCTCGTTCTGTTCCGGTATGTCCTTCTCTTCGATAGGCGCTGGGTCTTCCACAATCATTGCATCGATCAGCTCGTCTGTATCCATCCTGCTATCGTAGATGACGCGGTATACTGTGCTGAATATGTGCTTCCATTTCGGGTGACTTTTGTGGGTGCTAACTTTCTCAAGGTAGCCAAGCTTTTCAGCCTTTGACATTGCCCTGCTTACCGTTGCGGTATCAGCTCCAATTACCTGCCCGATCGTCTGCAATGAAGGCCACGCGAAGCCCTGATTGTTTGCATATCCACACATAACAATGAACGCTTTTAACTCGCCCTCAGTCAAACCTTTGGCGTCTTTCTTTTTCCGATACTTTGCATCCCAGACAACACGTGTTGGAACACGCATATAAATGCTCGGCGGTCCACCATTCTTCTTTCCGATAGAATGTGGCAATGCCTCTAAATCGTCTTTAGAGCGTAGCACAGAGCCTTTAGCCTCTTCTGACATCTCTGACCCCTCTTTATCCTTCAACATCACTCATACAGCCCCTATACGACTTCTGACACTACATTGCAGCCAATAGTTCTTTAAACCCAGCGATCACCTGATCTCGCTCCCCTGCATCTGGCTTCGCTCTTTGCTCGGCAAGTGGCAGCTCTTGCAGGCGCACTGTGTTTGCCAATGCTGTCTTCGCTCGCTGGTAATCGAGGTCATTGCTAATATGCCTGACAAACGTGCCAACTCTCGGTGGTGTTTTGTATTCGTGTGTAACAGCCACTCTTTGGATTGCCCGCTGCAGCACGTCAGCCGGAAACGCCTCCAGCTTGGTAACATACTCCTGCAAGATTACTTCGTCTTCTGGCAGATTGATCAACTTGCACGCTTCAGCCAACATTCCCATCGTCTGCGTCCATCCTGCGGGCATCAATGACTTTCGGAGATGCCTTTCGATCTTGGTCAGCGTTTCGCTCGTCGCCCACGGCGGTCTGTGTGTCGCGTTGTAAAAAGTGAGCAGCCGCCTTCTCAAAAGCTGCGGCAGTGCGCCCAATGCGCTCGGCATCGTCTGATTGTTTGGCAATGTGAGTGTGTTCATCTAACCATCTTTCTTGATTTAACCACGTCGCTGGGTTGCAGGTGTATTTCGGATCAGGCGAATATCGAGCCAGTCCAGTCATAATCTCGGCATGCCCGACTTTCTTCAGCGCTCTGTTGTACGATGTCTTTGCAGCGCCTTTGCCGACCTTCTTTGGATATTGTTTCCAGAAGTCCTCGAAATCGCCCTTTATATTAATTAACGGATCATTAACCGTTATATAAGGGATAGTGTCGCACGGGTGCGACTGCAGGGGTGGCGCAGGTGCGACTGCAGGGGTGGCACGGGTGCGACTAGTCGCAACGGTGCGACCACAGGAATTATGCAGTGTTATACGGTATCGCGTATTCTCTCTGCCATCGCCCGACACCTTGCTCAATTCACCCGCTTTAATCAGCGTATTGATGTTGCGTATCACTGTTGATCGATCGATGTTACAATATTCCGCTAAACGCTTGATGCTCGGCCAAGCGTCACCTGTGCTTTCGTTGACGTGATCAGCAATTGCCAGCATCAGCACCAACGCATTGCCTTGCGCGTTGCTGTGTTCCCAAACCTCAGACATTGCTTTAACGCTCATTCGACCACCTCCACGATCGCATCGTGAATGGCCTCACCGATCGCCTTGCAAATGCCATCTATATCGGTGTCTTCGTGTCGTTGCTGGGTACTGACCCACACACCCACCACCTTGCCAAGCACATCAAATTCCACATGCGTAAACAGTGAACCGAACTTGCTGTTAATCTTTGTCGTTGTCGTTAAAGTCCTGCTCATTTCTTAACCGACTCAAAGAACTTGTAACGCAGGTATTCAACCTCGCTGAGTTTTGAACAAGCCGGGCAAGCATCTTCGCCACCGAGCGTGTATTGACGATAAGCGTCTGTACCCTCGCCTGTGGTAATCGTCACAGGTATGCGGAAGATCATTCCCGTTCCACCGCATCGCGGGCAAACGGGCTCATCAAACACCCCAACCATCTCAGGGTTTCGGTTTCGTTTTCGTGCGTTGACGACGACCTCATCCAGACGCTCGATTTGATGCAGCTCGTCAATGTACCTGTCTAGCTGATCGTTGTTTTGCTCGGCATAGCTGATATTTCCAGTAAAACCGCGTTTTCTACGTTGTCCTTGTCCCACATTGCCGTCCATCTGTGCACCCAGTGATCGTTCTCAAGAATACCGAAATGCTCGAACCAATCGCCGATCGGTTTCAGCAAATTGTCCAAGTCCCGTTTCCGCTTGTCCGGTGGCCCGGCTCGCAACTCCACTGCCACCGGCTCCGCTATTGGCAAGCCGCTGTACTGCGCTGTGCGCGATGCTGCGGTCAGCCATTCCTTGTAGACTGATGTGCGGTAAACGCCTCGGGCGGTGTATCGCCAGAGACGATTTGTGCTTGGCGGGTAAGGCAACAAAAAGGTTAGCGGTGTCATACATACCGCGCCGCTTTCTTGAATGCCGTTAATCGTGCAGCAGCATCACCCTGCCTCGCTTGCAGACCGATCGCGCAAAACTCGCTGACAAGCGACGACATCGATCGCCGCTCACCTGCCGCTGTCATTTTCAACGCGCTCGCCAACTCTTCCGGCAGAACGAGTGTCGTCTTTCGTGAGTCTGTCATAAGTCACACCGTAATTATGTCGGTAATGCATATTATGACTATTGACAGTTTACGACAATTGACATATTTGATGATCATAAGGTGTTTTTTTAGTGAACATTATGTGAAAGGCAGAGAAATGGCAGACAAATACGATTGTAGGGTAGACGTTCTTTATATTTATGAATACCTGCACCACGCGCTTGACGGCGATTGTGAACATCTCGCGCAAGAAATCAGTGATTTATCCTCATCAATGGCAAAAGCCTTTAAAGGTGACACTGGCATAACTGTCGGTGAGGCACTGCGTCGTCAGCAACCAACTTATCGCATTTGGTGGCAAGACGGCTCAACGCCTGAATTATTTCCATACGAAAAAGTCCTCGATATGGCAGAAAGGTTTGGCTTTGACGCGCAGGAATTAATCGATACTGGCGAAACTCAGATGATTGACGGCGGTCAGGTTATTGGTGGCGTTGTCACAGACACATTAGGAGAGCCTGCATGAAACGCAAAGTCACAATTGAATTGACCTTCCCGCAGGCAAAAGTGATCGATGAAATCCTGCAATACGGACCCTATAAAGCTGCAGAAAATGACCTTTACAGTCAGCAACAACTGAAAGTGTTACAGCGTGCGAGTTTAATTATTAAAGACGCGCTAGAAAACGCATTTGGGGAGCGCCTGCATGACACCCCGTAATCCGAAATCAAAGACGGCACGCATTTATTGTCGTGTTAGTACGCAGAAGCAAGGCGTGTCTGGGTTGGGCCTTGAGGCGCAGGAAAAGATCGGCCGCAAAAAAGCAAAAGAGCTTGGCCTTAAAGTCGTTGAGGTTGTGGTCGAAGTCGAGTCTGGTCGAAAGTCCAGACGCGGCAGACCCGTCTTGATGAAAGCTCTAAACGATTGCAAGGACGATAAAAGTGCTTTGATCTGCGCGTCAATTTCCCGACTGGCCCGTAATTTCAACTTCATGATCAAGCTGACCGAGGCAGCAGAACGCGACGGTATAGGCATTGTTGCCTGTGATGTGCCAGACCTTGATCGCGAGCCAACGCCAATGAATAAATTTATGTGGCGATTAATGGCAAATCTTGCGGAACTTGAAGCTGACCAAACTTCTGAACGCACTAAAGCAGCTCTTGCCGCAGCACAGGATCGCGGCGTTAAACTTGGTGCACCGGATAGTAAAACAGCAAGCAAGCAAGGCAGAAAAGCCCTGCAATACGACACGATCAAGTACGCTAAAGACACAGTTATGCCAGCGATTAAAGACATCGAGAAAATTGGCATTGTTGGACTGCGTGCGATTGCCCGTGAATTAAACGCTCGGCATGTTCCAACCTATCAAGCGTATCTAATGGATATTGATGTTTCTCTGCGCGGTAAAAGGGACATTGATGAGAAGGATGAGAAGTTACGCAAAGAAAAGCGGGAAAAGTTATCAAAGCGACCAATCTGGCGAGCACAGACAGTGAAGCAAGCACTGCAAAACGCCGAAAAACCACTTCCAAAAGTTAAAAGCAGACAGGCAGGAAAATAAAATGGCTAAACTAAAACCTCAAAAAACAGGTAGATCAGACCTCAAAAAAGAAGGTGTAACATCTGTTAATTTGACACGTGAACACTTTTTGAAAAATTTGCAAATATATGAAGACACGTTAGCGCGTACTGAAAAAGCAAAGTTAAAAATGAATCGAAATCGCAAAATGTACGATTTAATTGGTCGACAATATGAGGTTTCGTCTGATCGATATTTACAACGTCATTCGATACATTTGCAGATGCTTTTTACGAAAGCAATGATTGTTCTTTTAACGCAATCGGAATCAGGGCCAACGGTCCAAAAATGGAGAAACAAAGGCAAATCTAATCAACTTGTAGCCCGATATATTGTCGCCGCAGTTTATGCGAAGCGCAAAGCTGTCACAGCGAAAGAACTTATTGCAATTACAGGTAAATTAGCTGGCAAAACATCAGTTGAAAGCTGTTTACGTGACGGCAAGAGCTTAAAATTATTGCGTGTCACAAAAGAAGGGTATTTGCCGACAACACTTCTAGTTAATGAGTTGCAAGATCGCTTAGGTGAAAAATTGCTTAATGAAGATGTCCAGCGGTTTTTTAGATTTGCCGTGATGTGGTCAGACCAACGCAAGTTCGCGATCGATGCAATGAATGACTGCGGCGATTTAAATTTTGACGGTGAAACGCAAACCACATTTTTGGAACAAATTTTAAACGGTAGATTTGACCGAGATACCGGCGATCTACTGCACTTAGTTTAACCTCAAAATTTGAGGCGGAAAACCTCAAAAATAGAACAAGAAAAATAAAATTTTTATGATAGTTCTGTGATCAAGGCAGGAGCAAACAATGGACAACATAACACCACGCGGACTGGATCGAGTTGCCGCCGCTCAATACGTTGGTACAAGTCCGACGACCTTTGATCGGATGGTTCACGACGGCAGACTACCACAGCCGAGGCGTGTATCGCTCAAACGTTTTGTCTGGGATCGTAGGGAGTTAGATAACGCCTTTGATCAATTACCTCATAAAAGGACTGGAGGTGATTGGTAATGAAAAGAAAATCAAAACGCCCGAAGTTGCCTGATTTGCCTCATCTCCATCCAGTGTACGCTAAGGGCAAATGGTACATTTACGTGCGTCACAACGGCAACGGACCATCCTATAGAATTACAGCATGCTACAAAACTGAGACACTCGCGTTTGTAGACCAATATAAAGACGCTGTGGCGCAGTTACAGAGAATGCCTGTGAGTGACCCCAAGTCTGATTTATCGACGCTTAGCGGACTCTATAACGCCTTTAAGCAATCATCTGAATGGCGGCAGTACGCTAAAAGCACAATTGACTCGAAAGTTAATCGGTTAGATAGCATTGTAAAAAAGCACGGCTGGAAAAGGTGGGCGCAACTCACCCGCGAGAAGTGTCTGCAATTGCGAGATGAGTGGGCAATCGAAAACGGAAGCGAACAGGCCAACAAAAAATTGACTGAGCTGAGTAGTGTAATTACGTGGGCAATTGATCGCGAGCTTGCACCGTCACAATGGCGAAACCCTTGTCACGGCATTAAACCACTACCCAAAGCAAATAAAGACGGGTTCAGAACGTGGACAATTCCAGAGATGGAGCAATTCAAAGATTTTTATCCAGTCGGAACGATGCCGAGACTTGCTTTTTCAATCCTCTTTTACACCGGCGCTTCTTCAACTGATGCGTTTAAAATGGGATTTCAAAACGTTCATAAAAATACAAAGGGCAAATTGCGGATTCGATACCGCCGCCAAAAGACTAAAACCGAGGTCGATATCCCTTATCACTCAGAGCTTATCGAAGCGGTGAACGCAACCGAAACCGGCGACCTGATTTGGATGCTTACATCGCACGGCTATCCGTTTAAATCTAGTAAAGGTTTTTCACAATGGTTTACCGATCGCGTTAAAGATGCAGGCTTGCCGTCTGGTCAGCCACCGATCGGCCTTTCCGCGCACGGGCTTCGCAAAGCAGGAGCTACGGTGATGGCTGAGCAAGGCGTCACTGATGCCGAAATGATGGCTTACTTCGGTTGGACAAAATCTGATCAAGCGAGGACTTACACAGCTCGGGCAGACAACGCTAAGCTTGCATCAAGTGCCGGTCGTCGGTTGAAAATATGAACGAAATGTGCACAGAATTTGCAAACTTTGGGAGTAACATTTGCAAACAACCCGCAGAAACGTGGGTATTCAACGTTTTTATAGAGAAAATGGCGGGAGTGACGGACCCGCCACATAACGCGCAAGCTATTGATTTTATTGATTTCGTCAAAATAGTTTGCAACCAAACTTTATCTATGAAGACGCATGAATGCCCTCGAATTTGCAAACCGAGGGGAAAATTACGTGACGTTTTTCAGATCGCTTTTCGAGGGCTTTGTTTTCACCACAGCTCTTTTAATACTTTGCGTTTTCTTTTATTTGCTCGAAGGGCTTTTCCAATGAAGCTCAGCAGAACAGGATATGAGACAGGCGCAAGTGAACCGCCATTCATTACGCAGGTTGATGGTACTTTTCTCAATCTGTATGGCAAAACGCCAAATGATGTTTTACAGCGTCATCGCAATGCGCTGGCTGGCGTTGAAGATGATGAAGCCACACCAAAAATGAAGCGCGGCAATTACATGCAGGACGGGGCGCTTCAATGGTGGAATGATGAGTTTGGCACCAAAGTTGTCGAACCCAAAGTCGGCTATCGAAATGAATACTGCAATATGGTTGCCTCGCTTGACGGGGTTTTTACTGAAGACTGGCAGCACGGCAATTATTTAATCCCCGCTGCGTCAGTCTGGGAGTGTAAAATACCCGGCTGGCCCGCTCAGCGAACAGACAGCCTTGAGCGCGTGCTGCAAGTGCAGGCGCAAATGGACTGCACAAACACTGAATGGGGCGTGATCGCTGAACTTGCAATGTCTGACTGTATTTGGCGCGTGGCGATTGTTCAGCGGCATGAGCCGACAATTAAAGCAATCAGACGGTCGGTTGATGTCTTTTGGCAGCACATGAAAGACGGTACCGACTACGGACCGCAGACCAGCAGTGAGGCCAGCCGCATGCTGCTTGGCGACCGTTTTCCTGAGAGAATGGATTTAACACAATCGCCGACGACAGAAATCATGTCCGAAGCACGGCAGCATTTAATTGATGCAAGCGAGACATATCTAACGGCGCGGCGCACGAAAGCGTCTTGTGAGAGAATGATGGAAGAGACGGCATTCGTTATGAAAACGATGATGAACAATGTTGAGCGGGTTCGCTTGCCCGGAAACATCAGTCTCAATCACACAACAACTGACGACCAAAAACCGAGGCGGTTCTCCGTAAACGAGGCAAAACAATGAATGATCAAAAATATCGCAAATGGTGTGACGATTTAGAACGACGGTATGACGTGATGCCCCGCTGGTATTGGGATCATAGCCGCCGTTGGGCAGAGTTTGAGAAGGAGAATAAAAGTGACCGAAAATAACTTTCATCACGACCTTGTGTGTGCGTTAGGTGAGATGCAGAACCCGCCAATGACATCAGAAAACCCGCATTTTCACTCGAAATTTTCATCGCTCAAAGACTGTGTTAATACGATCAGGCCAATACTTGCGAAACACGGCATTGCCGTTACGCAGATGGTGCAAAATGATGAGGCAGGCAATCGTGTAGTTACACGGCTTATTCACAAGTCAGGCGAATATATAGAAGACGGTGGTGTGCCGCTTACCAATACAAACGATCCACAAAAAATGGGGTCGTCGCTGACGTACGCACGTCGATACGGTTTATTGTCAATAACCGGTTCTGTTGGTGATCCCGACGACGATGGCAACAAAGCATCTGAGGTAGAGCCTGTGATTGCACAACCCGCAATTAAAGAAGCTGTACCGGCAGACAATGCTGATGATTTTGTTTTGCATTATTTAAACGCTCGCACTTTATCGTTTGAAAGCAGTACCGAGTGGGTCGATGCGTATGGGGCAGAGATGCAAAGCTTTATGAATGACAAAGGGCTTAAAGCAAAAGAACGCATAAAGTGCATGCAACAGCTTGAAGTGAAAAACGCAGATGGTTTATCGGCGATCCCAGACGGCGCAGCTAAGCAATTGCGCGAGAAACGTCTGTCAGCAGAAAAGCGAATTGGAGAAAAATGATGGCGAAAAAACACCAGCACGGCATAACGCCATTCCAAAAAACGCTGCTTGATTGGGTGCGCGATTACATTGAACTGCGTGAATATTCTCCGACAGTGCGGGAGATGGCTGAAGGCCTAGGCAGACATTTAAGCCAAATAAATCGTGCGCTGATTGAGCTTGAGCAACGCAACCGCATAAGTCGTTTACCCGGGCATAGTCGAAGCATCACTTTAATAGACTAATTGTTCTCAACCACGTTTCTCTTTCGGCGGCGGGGCTAAACAGTCTCGCCGCAACTCGTTTAGTCGTTTGGTTAATCTCACTCACAGGATAAAAGTAAACCATTCTAATGTCCGTTGGAACTAATGCCAGAATATCTGATGTTTTAGTCGTTAAGGGTTTCTTGCTTCCAGCCCCCTGCCCCACAATAAACTGGTAAGAACTGCGCTCTGCTTTGGCTGCACTTTTTACTTCAACCCGATACCAATTGCCTTGAAAAAAGGCGACGATATCGCAGCCGTCCGTTCTTACGATCGTCGGCATCCCCCCAAGTCTTTCGATCGCTGCAGCCGCAAGCAGATCGCCAACGCGGCCTGCGGCTGTGTTCGACAATTTCATTGATCTGCAGCAGCTCGAATCTTATCGCGCAACACGCCATAGTCGATCAGCATTTGCCCTAGCGCCGAGCATTTCTCATTCACAAGATCGTGCCGGCACGGCTCTTTTAAATATTCGCTTTCGCTTGCGGCTTTGCCCAAAAATTCAGGAGTGTATTCCTGAATTGGTGGAACAATTATTACGCCTTCAGCTTTTTCGGCAGTCAGATAATCAAAGTACGCGCCTGCCGTTGATGCTGAAGCGCCGATTACCGAGGCTGTACTAGTAAGAACCGTCACGCAGCCGTTGGGCAGTAGAAGGCATAGACCTATTAGCGTCCACTTGAGACATACGCCTATGCGCTTCAACTTCTGCCGCGAGCGCTCGGGCCTTCTCGGCTTTCCTGACAAGCCGCGCCACGATGATGGCGGCTGCAATGAATACCGCGCAGCCAGATACGACGGTGATGACAACGGTCGTACTCAAGTCTCGGCTTTCTCACCGAGGAAAAACCCGGCCACACCAGCCAAAGCGGCAAGACCCGTACTTATGTTTTGCATGAGGCCCGGATCGACGTTTACCCCTATAAGGGCGAGGACGCCGGTTAAGGCAGCGTAGCTTGAGGGCTCGCGCAGTCTCTTGATCAATTGGGACATTATGACTCCTTACATTTAGGTTAAGTGTATGACCATAAATTTGGTCTGGGTGAATTGGTAATGACATCAACATGAAGGTAACGTTTATGATGTCGGCCTGACTGGTTTACGCCGATACCTTTCACACGGTCATCCGCGCAGAACAGTTTTAAAAGATCGTATGCGTCACGTCCGGTGCATTGCACATCGCAGGCACTACCGGTGTTATGCGATCCGGGTTTAATTTTTCCCGCCTCGATTGGGTGCTTGTCACATCTATACCCCGACGTGATTTTCATCGGCTTGCCGTGCTTTGTGCGAACAGATTGCAGCACCTCCATTAGCTGCACGTCTAGCTTGATCGTGTCGCAGCCGCACCGGCACCGCAACTCACTTTCACTGAAGTTTGGATAACGTTGCCAGTCAATCATTTTTATCCCCTCCTGTCGGCCAGTGCCGTCCGTTATGCATATGTTGCAACACGTCAACGTCTCTTCGTAGCGTTTCGTTTTCCACCTTCAATCGTTCCAAACTTCGATGCAAAATTTCGCGTTTTGTTGGGTCCATCATGCCCGAGATTACAGAAAGCCTCTGACTTACAAGATCCGTACTTGTATCGTTACGATCAAGCCGACCATCTAGCGACATCAATCTTTTTTGTGCTTCTTTTAAATCCGATTCAATTTGACTGACCTTGCTTTTTACTACGGCAAAACTTCCGATTATGCTCGCAGACATACCCCCAATCGTGACGATCATTTCGGTCGTCAATTCCATTCACAAAGTTCCCAAACTATCGCCAGCAGCAATCACGCAGCTTATACTTTTCTCCTGTTGTCTGACGATCGCGATAAACCGGCCATCATTTTTTGTGAACATTAAAAACGCGGGACGCGCTGGATCAATGGACGCGGTTAAAATTCCCTGCGATTGCAAAGCAAAGCCAGCCGAATTTATGAGTTTGTGTAATGTTGTCGTAGGCCAACAAGGCGAAAGGGTTTGCATCCCCGCGACCGGTTTACCCAACACACTCAACGGATCGGCGATTGCCGACGTAGTGCAGCAAAGCATTACAATTATTAGAAGCTTTGCCATTGCATGACTACGGTTTCGTCGGCCACGTTGGATTAGCTGGGTCTTCCTCCGTAGCGGGGAGCTGCCGCAAGGCTTCCCTGTAACTTTTCTGCGCGTCCGTCATCTCGGGGCTGTCAGGCATCGCCCACCAATCTGTTTCGGATAGGAGTTTGTTTCGCTTCTCGCGAAGTGCTGCCATTGCCCGTGCTGGTGCAGCATCGTTCCATTCTTTTTCTTCTAAATCCCACGCATCTTCTTCCTCTTGCGTGAATTGGATTTTGACGCCATCTACGTTATGAAATCTAGTCATGCTTTATACCCCAAACTGTAATCCTTCCGTCAACTAGATTTCCAGACCCGTTCTTCACTTGAATACGGTCATAAGCGTTGTTGACTTTGTACGCTCCCCAATAATTACCGCCTCCCAAGATTGTATCGGAATTATTGTGAAAAGAACCGTATGTGCCGTGGATGATGGGGAACCTTCCCCGAACAGCTAGGTAATACATTCCAGACCAAGTGTGGTTTGGTTTCGTAGTCGAATCGGAGGCTCCCTCTAGCGCCCCTACGCCAAAGCGAATTGTTGCTGTGGACGTATTACTTTCAAAAGTGTTAGACACATGCGAAAAAGTTACGTTGTGTAGATAAACACCGCTGGTATCAATCCCTGATGAAGTTCCTAGATTTAAGTGATAAAGATTACCAGATGCGGAACACCGAACATTTGAAACTGCAATTGCAAACATTGAGTGGCTAGTCCCAATTCCGGTGATTGTGACCGTTGCGTCGTTGTTGCAAACGACAGTATTTATTAATTCCCAAGTACCGCCGCCCGCCGCTGCCGCACTTGTCCAAGCAGAACCGTTGCTGGTTAAAACATTTCCATTGCTACCCGGCGCTACATTGGGAACATTGGTCGGGTAGGTCGCGCCCGACAAAGATCCCGCAGGAACTGTACCCGTCAGATTGGCGGCATTGACGCTCGTAAGCGCGGCGGCGTTTAAAGCAGGTAAGGTTCCGGTAAGTTGTGCAGCGGGAATCGTCCCTGTCGTGGTGACGTTGTCATCGCCAAAATCGATTGAGCCGCTGTCCGATGTAATCTTGTTGTTTGTACCGTCAATCGAAAGTGCCATCAGCTCGGCTCCTTCGGCCAATTGATGTTGGTCAAATCTGACGTTTGTTGTGGCAGCTGTCTCAGGTCTTCACGGTATTTTTTCATTTCGTCTGTCAGAGTCTGATCTGCCAATGCGTAATGGTCGGTTTCTTCTAACAGCTTATTACGACAATCTCGCAGACCACTCATCAGCCTTTCGTCGCGCGCCGTAATTTCTTCACTGCTCATCTTTCTTTTCTTTGGCGTGATCGTAACCTTGTCGTCCTCAATCAGAATGTCCTCGCCGTCTTCAATCTCGTCAGCGGCGATTTCAATATCGACTTCGGTCAGCGGAAGCCAACCAATACTTTTTAAGAACGCGCCGTCATCTTTTGACAGATCAAGACCGCTGACATTTCGCCAACATTTTGGAAGGTAGCCTCGAAAAGTGACTTTGTTATCTTCAGTATGTGCAAACATTATATAACTCCTACGCTTGATTAGCTTTTACAGGGGGGCCGACATCAATAAGGCTTCCAGCTGTCACAGAAAAATTGCCGCCAGATCCTTTGTTTGTGATAAAATCGGATGGGCCTCCGCTCAAGTAAATTAAAGGCGCAGAGCCAGTAGGCGTTGACCCGTCACTACCTAAGTCAACTGGAGTAAGGTCGGCGTTAATAAATTTACGGCGATTGCTCGTCGTACTCATTTGCAGAAAAATTCCTAAGCCGAACCAAAACTCATACAAGCTCATAACTATCGGTGTTGTGCCATTCGCTTTTGCCCCAATTGTATGATTGCTTCGTGTATGATCGATTGCAGATCCGTCGTAAGTTCCAAATCGATAACCAGTTACATCACTATCATCGATAAAAAAGTTTGTTCCTGCGCTGCTGCCGCCATCGACTGTGCCGCAAGCGTGATGCCATTTAGTCGTGTCCGAATACATTCCGCTTGAACCGTAGATTGTATCAACGGTACGAGTCATCGACGTGTTGCGGGTTTCGATTTGCACGCCGTTTGCAGCGTTGGGGAAAATTACTCTGTTTCCATCACTTGCATAAATCGTCGTTGTGTTGTTTTGGTTTTGCGTTGCGTGATCGTAGCGGAACCAATAGCTAAAACTTATTACACTGCTGTCGGCGTTGCCTGTTAAATCTGACCCACGTTGAATGTAGGTACTGCCATCAAATTGAACGGCGCCAGTTGTCGCGCGAGTGGATAACCCAGCCGCACTAAGGATCGCTTTTTTAACGTGACTCATTTTCCAATCCTAGCTTGGCGTCTTGCTGTCAAGCGAAGAGGCAAACCCGTGCCAAATCGTGCCGCCGTCGATGGTACTAAAACACAAAACATCAAGGCCGCTGGTGGTCAGGGTTGGCGCGGTGCCGCCCGCCCAATCTACGGATGCGGGCCAGTTGACTGTTTGGCTACCGCCATTCGTGAGAAATAGAACGAAGCTACAATGCTCATCGCTTGCCGTAGGATTTGAAAATGTCCAAGTCGTCGTAGATGCCGAAACAGTCGCGCTGACTGAATTGCCAAGTGTCAAATTTATATCACGACTGCCACCGGCAGATCCGAGCGCGTTAGTGACCTCGCCGTAGTCTTTTAGATTTACCTCGCTCAAGATGCCTGCGGTAATCTGAGACGCTGGAATATTACTAGACGTCAAACTGCCACTTGGTACTGTGCCGGTAATCTGGGCTCCCGGTATAACGGCGCTCGCTAAAGCAGACGCCGCGACGGTGCCGGTTATCTGGGCGCCGGGGATTGTTGCGCTCGCGAGTGCCGCCGCCGGTATAGTTCCCGATAATGCCGTGGACGGCAGCGTCGATCCGCCAGATACAGCTAAGTTAGTTGCTGCTAGAGTCAGCGTGCCCCCGGTGTCGGCAATTGTAGAGTTCTCAGCGTCGATTGTGATTGCCATAAATTTTCTCCTATAAGATTAGGTAACTGCTAGTCGCGGGTATCGTTAAAGTTCCCCCCGAAAAACTGATTGGACCCGCCGAATAAGCGCGTGAATTGGCACTTATCGAGAGCCCACCCGACAGCGTTACAGTTTTGGCGTTTTCCCGAATGAATTCGCGACTTGAACCGCTGCCCGTAACACCGGGGCCACCGGCGCCCGTCAATGCCGACCCATCAAGGGCCGGTAAATTTCCGCTGCCGTCTAGCTGCACAACATTGTTTGCACTCGTTCCAGCGTTGAGAACTGCCGCTGTGCCAAGACCCAGATTCGTTCGACTGGTAGCCGCATTCGCCACGTCCGCGAGGTTCTGTGCCGCCAGCATATCTCCTGTGCCTGTGCCGGACGCTCCCTGTGGTCCGGTGGCACCGGTCGCACCTGTAGCCCCTTGTGGCCCCGTGGCACCCTGTGGGCCGGTCGCACCTTGCGGACCCGTCGCTCCCTGCGGACCTGTTGCGCCAGTTGCGCCTGTGGCTCCGGTGCTTCCAAGGTCACCAGTGCGGTAAAATGTCATACGCAGCGAGTCGGTATCTCCGAAGGTCGTACCGGACGCGAAGTTGCTGTCAACATGCGTCACTGCAAATTGGATAAAACCGCTACTGTCGGTTAGCCCAGTTACGTTATAGGTAGCAAAATTCTGCGGTGTCCCAACTTCGACAAATTTCAGAACACCCTTGATCGTTGAGGTGCTGTCATCGAAGGTTTTTAAGGTATCTTCGATGTTTGGGTTGCCCGTGTCGGCAGTCTGGTCGTCCACAACAATTGCCGTCGTTGAGGATGCTGCCGCGTTGTTGAAACGGACGATTCCAACTCCTCCATCGGACATCGTGGTCGAGGTTGAGAAGGTAAATTTTGGGGCAACCGCTATGACTTCATTTGCGCTTTGCGTAGCCGAGTTGGCAGAAGCGGTAGCTGAATTGGCGCTATTTGTCTGCGCTGTTTCGGCGGCTGCTTTCGCGGTTTCGCTCGCGGCTTGAGCAGTTTCGCTGGCTGTTTTTGCGGTTGTCGATGAAGCGCTTGAGGCGGCGGCGGCGGTCGCTGATGACGCAGCGGCAGCAGCACTCGCGGCGGCTGCGCTCTGCGAGGTCGTTGCACTGGCAGCGTCAACGAGCAAGGAATACGAACTGCTATTACTATTAGATGTGAGAGGCTGCGATCCGCTGCTTGTGTGGGCGCTGGTCACTATGAAAATATTATTTGTTGAGGTATCTTTAACTAAATCGCGGGGTACATAACTCGTACCGCTAGCCCAATTTCCTTTAAAGTTTCCGATCTCCGTTGTGCTTATCAGGCTTGTGCCAGCGGAATCATATGTGATGACCTTGTTGGCTTGATCAGTGACCGTATCCTCATACGGGAAAAAAAGTGGCCCGCTGGTGCCAGTGCCAGAGGTTGTGCGGTTGACCGTATTTGGTAACTGAATATTTCGCGAAAGCAGCGTTTCAATTTGCTGGTCGTTGATCGTCAGTCGGTCAAGGTCATTATTGATTGCCGAAGCAGTGAAGTCACCGCCGGTTGTGAAATCCGACGTTCTCGCGATCGCCTGATTGCTTTCAATTGTGACAATCGCAGCATTCGAAGGGGCGTTGCCTGCCGTAAAAGTGATCGATCCCGTACCGTCAGCATTGAGTGACGTAGTGTAATGGGTCGTGACAGACTTAACGACAGTCCCAACGCTGACCTTGATGTCAGCCGCCGCCAGCACTTTAAAGCTGAAACTGAACGGGCCAAGGTTTGAGCCGTTGCCTGTGAATTGCGTGCGGCGGTGAACTGCGTTGACCGTTATGCTCATGTCTGTATTCCAAAGGTTACAGTGTGACTATAGACATCTTTGATCAAATTCATAGGTTTTGATCCGATTCCCAAAAGTATCCGCTTTGCGGCACAGGCTTGCCGAGCATTAACTTGCTCTTATCGTATAATCTCTTTTTTTCAGCAAGGCCGCTGAATGCTTCATCTGAAACTTTTTTACGACCCGGGCGATCAGGGTCAGCAATCATTTCAAACATTTCATCAAGCACAATATTAAGCCTCTCACTCACAACTTTCTGCAGCATCTTAATTTTATCACCCTTATATGATTCCGCATAAACCGATAGATTGATTGTTTCAAACATCTCATCAATCATTGTCATAAGTTCATTATCATTTACACCTCGATTTTCCATCGGTGCATTTAATCGCCGTAACATTTCATTTTCGTCTTGTGCACTAAGCATAATACCGCGCTGAGTGCTTTTAGGCGCACGCACGCCAAGACCGAGATCGATCATCTCCTTGTCAATCAACCCGGCTTTTTCTCGAACTGCACCCGTTAGCTGTGTCGTCTCAACACGTATAGGGCTTATGCCGCACCATACGCCATTTGTGCATTGCGGCATTTCTTGCCCATATAAATTTAGCCTTGGCTCAACATCATTGCTTAAAATTGGCGTTCTGCTTTTCGCTCTATTTAAAGCTTCGTACCATCCACGTTTAGCGTTGCTTGTATAATATCGACCGTTTAGCTGTTCGTCTGTGGGCTTCACGTTGCTTTTCATTTTGCCCTGTTCAGTAGACCGCTCAATACTTGCTAACAAACCGGAGTAAGGTGTCGCTGCAGCCATACCAGCAGCAGCATATCTTTTTGCTAAAATTTGCTCAGCTCGCGCTATTCTGGCGTCAAAGTTTTGATACTCCTCACCGAGAATTTCCATTACGTCAGCAACACCTTGAAGCATTGGCATAGTGCCTAATTGCTTACCCGTTGATTTTGCTGTCTGGACAAATAAATGGTCTTCAGCAAGCGTAGCGCCTGCCATTGCAAACATTGCCGCCGTATCGTCGTCGCTTCCATATTGGGTGAAATAAGACACGTCCGCTGCCATAGCGAGTTGCGCTGATATTGGTTGGAACCTGTCAATTGAAACTTGAAACCACTCGCCATTGTCTTGTCTTATGCCAATAGAATAAGGCAAAACTTTTGCTCTAATCCACGCATCTCGAACCGCTCTGTCTTCTGGGTAAGCTCCGGTGATACGCACGCCATCAATCATTTCACCGCTGGCAAGGTATGCTAACGGAACCATTAACCCGGTTCCCATTAAGGCGCGAGACATTGCTAAATCAGCTTCGGCACCGCCAGTTCGCATTGCACGGGCAAATCGTGGTGTGAAAGCAAACAATGGACTCCGGGCTACAATTTCATTCGCAACCCATTGCGGGGTTTTATAAAATGCCATTACTGGCTTTGCCAGTGGGTGCGCGAAAAGCTTACCGATCCGCTTTTGGAATCCCTCTAAATTTTGCTGGAATGTCATTTCAAGCGCGAACTTTGTAGCAGCGTCGTTGACGTTTTCATCCATTCCGCTAAGCATGCGCTGTGCTTCTATTCTAAGAGCATCGTCATCCATACCCTCTTCGCGAAAGCGTTGAATGCGCCGATAGGTTTCAGATTCCATCGACCACTGATGCGCGATGCCCTTTGCAAATTCATCTTCTGTGAGAAGCATACGCGGCCCCAGCGCTCGCACAGCAATCCCCACCATATCAACGAATTTACCCAACGCATTCATTTGACCGTCTTTTGTTAAAAACGGTGCGCCTTCGGTGCGCTCAATACCGAGATAATCGGCAGAAATTGCTTTCGTTTGATCGTCTGATAAATCAACTTTAGACGCGCCTTCAATGTCGCCACTAAAACCTTTTTTGCCGAATTGAGGCTGTTCCGTAACAAATGCCTTAGCAGCTGCTTTGATGGCATTTACAATTCCCCGGTTTGTAGCCGCCGCCATAACCAGAGCCTCTTTAGCATAAACCTGATCATCACTAGACAAGCCAGACAGTAAATTGGTTTTTACACGACCGTAACCAATGCCGCCTTGCCAGCCTGTGATGTCCACAATCTTTTTACGGGCTGAACCAATGCCACCTGCAAGAGCTCTTTCCGGAATTTGATAAAGTAGAAAAGCACTGTTCGCGACAATATTAACAGCTTGCGTAACAGGAGATGAAAGGATCGAAGAAATGTACGCCTCGCCAATCATGTTAAGACCTTTATTCACACCCACCCACACCTTGCTCAAAAATTTCATCTGTTGAGCGGGTGGCAGAGTCTTTATCAATATTCTTATTTGTTCCGTTTCCTCGTCACCGATTCCAGAATTATCGTAGCGTTTTAAAATATCGCTAATTGCGCCAAGGTCGCCGGGGATGTCTAACGTGCGACCGACATGCGATCGAACTGCCATAGCACCAGCGCCTTCACTTATGCCTGATTCAATTCGCGGGGCAAGCGATCCAAAAAGAGCAACGGCATGCTTTAAGGTTTGCGTGTCTCCCTCTTCTGCAGCGCTCATTACCGTATGTAAAATATTAGCAGAGATAAATTCAGCTCTGAGTGCGCCAACTTTATTAAATGCCTGACCCGGTTTAAGCTCCATCAATTCTGCGACAAGGCTGTCCATTCCCAACTCTTGCGCGTCTTCAATCATTTCTTGAATCGTCTGCTTGTTTGCAACGCCCGTAAAGCGTTCATCAAACACTCGATTTAAAGCAACTAAATAATCTTTTTCAACGTCACTTAATCTTTCTTTATTCGACAGATTCGGGCGCGGTAAAGCTGTTAAGTCTACCTTATCACCGAGAAACTTTCGAAGGCTGTCCACGTCTTGTTGCCGTGGCGTGTCTATAACTAACGTCTGTCCCTCTGCGCTTGGTTCCAGTCGTACTGACGATATAACCTTTTCTTGCGGCTGCGGTGTCTCGCCTTTTGCAATCGATTCTCGCGCTGATCTTAGTATCTCTCTGATTAATGGACCGGCAACTTGCGTTTCAGTTTGCGGCTCATCAATTTGACCACCGACTAAATTTAACTCTTCCTCAATAACCTCTTGAGGTATTGCACTTGCTTCGACAACTGGCTCAGCAGATTGGTTAGGCATTAAAGGATCGTATTCTGGCATCAATGGCTCAGTTTCCATTACGATCACCCTCCGCTTGTGAAAGTGCTGCTGCACCTCCTACCGCAAATGTCGGTACACCCTTTTCCATTATGCTATTCCGCATTTTCTTTGTGATAGGCAGCGTCCAAACCTGTTCTTTTTTTAGGGTTCTTTCTAACGGTGAATCGGGACCACCTCGCCGCGCCATTTCGCCCGGTTCCGTTTCGACGGCAGTCACCCCAACCTTCGCGCCAAATTTCTTGCCCCACTTGCCAGCGTAGTTTTTGAGCATTTTGTCATAGAAGCCCTTCATGCCTTCGCCGCCGACTTGCAGATCAACACCTGTATATTCCATTGAACCGCTCGGGTCTGCGGCAACGTCTTTTATTGCTTTTTCAGAAAGGTCTTTTCCTATGACCTCACTAAGTTCTTCTGCTGATACAGCCCGTATAAACGATGGCTCAGTACTTGCACCACTTCGGCCAGAAACTAAATATTCTCCGAGATAACCGTCTTCGGTAGATACTTTTTCGACGGATAGAATATCAACTTGATCACTTAAATCATACCGCTCGGACTGCATCTTGCCCGGTGTCCACGCAATTGCGTCATAGTTCTCTTCTGCTGCCATACGGGCCACGCGGCGGAATGACATCTCATGCCACGTTTTCTTCATCGGAGCGTCCGGGGCTTGCTCACGCATGCCTTGTCGAATGTGCTGACCGCCTTCCAGTATTTCATCAACATATGATTGCCGCGTGGCATCGTCCATTTTTGACCATTCGGCGTCATCAATTCCAAAAAATTCTTTTGCGCTGTCCTGTGTAACGGTGTTTTGTTGATACCCTGACTTGCGACCTTTCTGATGCCAGTCGCTTTGTATCTCTTCAATAAACAGAATGCGCTCGCCGTTGGGACCGGTGCGATCATTCAGACGCATGTGCGCTAAGACGTTGGGCTCGTCAAAGTGACCGTCTGTAAATTCTGCTGATTTTGGTGGGTTTACAGATAAACGATTAATGGCCTGCTCTGTTGCTTCTTCTAACGTGCTACCACCAACAGGAGCCCCCACACCCGACGGTCCAACTAATGTATATTTAGCTGTTGGATGCCCTTCTAGCAAAGCCACCTCATACCCATCAGGTAGCTCGGTTATAGGCACAGGTTTAGCTGTTGGCAACGTCAGCAGCACCTCGCGATAGTTCTCTCCACCGGGTAAGGTGTAGCTCGCAAATTTAGGACTATCGGGATAAGCTGTACCTCCAAGACCTTCCGCAGCTTCCCACTGTTGCGTTAAGGCGTCAGCAGCATCGTAATCCCCTTGCGCTTCAGCGTTGTTAATTAAGTCTTGCCATTCGTCAGCGGTGCGTTGTGGAACATCGCCGCGCTTTGTTACCTCTTCAATCTGAACCTGATTGGCCTGCACGTACTCCTGCACCTCGGCTTTCGTGACAGACTTCTTGCCTCGCAAGAAATCATCCAAACCGATCCACGCCATCTCTTCCGGTTTAACACCCTCACTCTTTGCAATCATCGCCCGCATCTGCGCGGCACTACCTTTGTCCATTGGCAACGCTTTGACAGCACGATTGACAGCGCTATAAAATCCTATGCTTGTAATATCGGCTTGCTTATCAGCAGACTTAATGCCTGCGGATACAATACCGCTTGCCAGCACACCCGGGTCTATCTTCTCGCCGCGCATTGATTGCACTAATTTTTTCGTTGGCGCGACAGCACTTGTGCCGACACCGAGCGGGTCAGTCATAAATGCGCTCATTGCCCAGCGACCAATGTTCATTAAAACACTGTCTTCCGACAGGTCTACCGTCTCGCCGGTCGTAGCATCTAAAAATTGACGCGGGTATAATCTCCCTTGATGCAAAATGTAATCGTCACTCGGAACTCCGGTGAACGTATTGCTAAATGACTCGTAATAATCACCGAGCGGCACATCTGGGTTTTCGCGTATTGCGTCTCTGTAATCGATCGGTTTCAGCGAACCGGCTTCAATTTGTTTTTCTACTTCTGCAACGCGGTACTGCTGAAAGGCTGCGCCGAAATCTGTACTGAAAGCTTCGGCGGCGGGTCCGATCTGATCAAGCAACCTCGTTACAGGATCATTTTTGCCTGATGTCTGTTGGGGCATTACACCGTCTTGCTGATCTTCGGGGAACCCTTGATATTGATTACCCCCAAGTATCGGGAGGCTTGCCGGTGCAGGCGATATGCTTACAGGAACAAAACCTGTTTGCGTTGCCCGGTGCTGAAAATGTGACGAACCGCTTGCGCGTAGTTTTGCCCGTTCCATAAACAATTGCTCAATTCGATCGGTCATTCGACACCTGACATTTCCAGCATCTTTTCAATGCCCGTTAATGAATCAAACAATTTTGGGATTGTTGTTTTAAGCGCTGATGAATCAGGTTTTAACGCGATACTTAGCTGCTCTAAAAAAAACCGCATTTGACCATCTTTAATATAATTTTCATTGATATCTGTAGGCTTTGGAATTTTAAAATCTTTAATTTGTGCTGGCAGGTCTTCTTTTAAGAGAAATTTAAATAAGCTTAAATTGCTTCTAACTTTGTTCTGCAGCGCCTTGATATCTCTCGGCAGTTGAATCTTATTAATATTTTCAGTTACTTTTTTGTTTGCTTCCTCAATAAAATTGTTTGGATTAAATCGTTTTGGAAATGATACTGTTTTGCCTGCCGCTTTTGCCTCGCTTGCTTGCGCCACAGCATCTCTATGCTCATCCAATTTTTCCTTTATAAATTCCATAGCAATATTATATTGCTGGTTTTGCTTCATTTTTGCCGTAGATAATTGATTCGATTGCGTAATAAAATCAGGCTGATATTCACGCTTTAATGTATCTTCAGCCTCACCCATTAACCGGCTTCTCTGGTCGCGCAAGCCCTTCATCAGTTTGTTAAGGTCTTCCGATTTGATTTTCCATTTAGAATCAAATAATGTTTCTGGTGATAACCGATTAGCATTAACCAAATTAGTTAAATGCTGTAAATGATCTGGATCAGTGACCGGCGTCGGATTATCTAAATATTGCATTAAGCCTTGCGTTTTAATTCCGAGTGAACCAAGAACCTTGATTGCTTCCGCAACTTTTTCAGAGTCCTTTTCGATAAGTGCAGAATTAAAATTAACCCACGCTTGCTTTGTGACAGCCTCATTCTCAGCCGTTTCAATTGCTTCGCTCTGGCTTTCAAATGCGTCCTGTTCAGTCAAAACTGTTTTCAAACGCTTATAAACCGCCTCGCGGTCAGTCTCGCCCATTGAAGACCAGACTTCACGTAATTCACTCGGTAAATTGTTTGGCTTTTCGAGTCCCTTATAAAGTTTCAATGCGCTTGAAGTTGGCTGTCGCGCATAGTTTGAGAATTTGGAAACCTTTGCCTCTAAAATTGCTTTATCAAAATTTGATAACTTTGTAGCTATTGTTGCAGACGGGACGTTATTAATCGTTAAATGATTTTCTATTCGCTGACGCTCAGCAGAAAGCTGATCATTTAAAGTTGCTGTGTCTGGTTGCGGATCGATCGGCGTTCTGTACCCGTCAACAATATTAACCGCATCTTGTGTTATAACTGAAGACTCAGAGATCGCTCTCGCTTTGTTTTGTTTAATTTGGTTACTGGCAAAAGTTCGCGTGTATGTTTGCAAGTTCGACGCAGCAACCATCGATAACGACTTTTGCATAGCCGCTGATTCAGACGGGCTAACAGATGAAAACGCTGTTGTGTATTCATTAATAACGCTGTCAAACTTTCCTCGCAAATCTGTCGGCGAAAGCGTTGTGTCAGCCGACGCTGCAGCGAACTCTTGCGCGATTGCTTGGCGACCAGCAACCTCATAACGCGAAGCGGCAACGCTTAACCCGCCTTTGTGCGCTGCACGCTGAAACACGCTAAAACTTGATGCGTCACCGGGCAACTCAACAGGCGCACCGATACGTTTAGCAAGTTCAATATCTTCGATCGTAGGTGCGTTGTTTGCACCGTAAGCTAAGCCCTTTGACTCCGCTGTTTGAATCGCCATTTTATTCGCAACAGAAGCAAACTGGTCAAGTCTGCTTGCAAGCGTGCCAAAGCCCTGCGCTTCGATCTGTGAGACTGGATCAAGTCCGGTCGGCACCCGCACCGTACCACCAACGGGCGTCACCATTCCCTGCAATAAACTGGCTCGATTAAATCGTTTTGGCATTGTTAAAGTCCTGCTCCTGTGAGTGAAGCATTACCAAAAGACCTCGGTGGATTTAACCCGCCAAAAGCATTTGCTGAAGAATTTACGCCGGTTGAAAATGGCTGGGAAATTGAACCAAAACCACCACCACCAGCGCCAACGCTTCCAGCGCCAGCAGTAAACCCGCCCGCTTGAGCAAAATTGAAAGCGCCAGTACCAAGCGTAAGCAACGCGCCCATCACGCCTTGTTGTTTTGCAGCTTTGCCTGCAGCCCGCGCTCGGGATGCTTGGAAAAGTTGCATGTCGGCTTGCTGATTCCCAAGCAAAACTGTTATGGCCCGATTGTTGTCTGCTTGCGCGTAATTTGAACCGCCGACATCAAGAGCTCGCACTTTCAAGCCAAATGGATTACCACTGAAGGGATCAACATTTCCGGCACCAGCAGCAGCGTTGATGCTGGCAAGGTTAACAAGCGTCTTTTCTAATTCAGAAACAGCTTGCGCTTTATGCTTTAAACTTTCCTGCTTCGCATTAAAGCGCGTAAACTGTGCTTGCACCTCAAGCCCACGGGCTTGACCTTCAAAAGCTGCCTGCTGTGCCTGCCCTTTTCTGAGTTGAGCAAAGGCACTAAACGCTGATAAAGCTAAGCCTACCCCTGCGGCCATTTAATTAATCCCCCGGGCTGACGCTGACGCGGTAGTCGAGCGCGAGCAGCGTCATAAACAATGGTTGCGACTGTGTTACCTCGACTTGCCCTTTAAAGTCATATCCGAGAAACGGGCCAATCTGTTTTGTGCCAGTAAACTTACTCACACCTTCATCAAGAAGATCGGCACCCAATTGCCGAAACGGAACATCAACGCCGTTAATCGTCATGCTCTGCGTGTTGTCGAGTATCGCGCTAACTTTCACTACACGTTTTTTATTGCCCAAGACCGGCCCTTGCGGGAGCCGAGTTTCCACTGGCATTGTGCGTGCCAGCGGAGTTGTTTTTGTCGAACCAGCGAGCGTGTCATTAAAACTCGGGTATTCAATTCCGATTTCTAAAAACGTGTCGGCGGTGCGGTCGGTTGTTATAGCTGACGAGCTTACCGTTTCGTCACTCAGCATTGCGTCATCGGCGATAACTTTGACGCTCTGCCCTTCGAGATGAGCAAGACCGCTGACAGCGGTGCTACCCGGCAAATTCGATGCCGCCGCCGTGAATTGAACTGAGGCGTCTGTCGTGTGATTCCAATCGAACACCTCCAAGTAAAAAACTGTTGCGCTGTTGATTGTGCGTTTGACAATACAATAGGTCAGCGGCTTATCGGCATCCTCAACATTGACATCTACGAACTCGCCTGCAGTCGTTAGCAGCGACGGAGCGATCACGTTTTGTGACCTCAAAATGCTAAACGCCGCCATCGACCCATCGCCTGCATTGACAATGTGCAACAGATCGCCCTCGTCCACATTCGTACCACGCCGCATCGCCATTCGCGACGGAGATTGCAACAAATGAGAAGACAGCATCGAGATGTCGTTACTGATAAAAGATCCTTCAATGTCTGAGAAAATAAACTCCCGAATGGCCTTGCCGCCGCGCTGCAAATACAGCGTGCCGCCTTCGGTCGATACAGGTCGTGTGCCTGCCTCTGACCCGCGTCGAGTTGAAGGTTTAAAAATAAAATTAAACGGTGTGAGGGGTTCGCCATCCAATTGCGGTACAACAAACTCTGTGCCAGTCGTGAAGACTTGAAAATCGCGACCAGAAAACACACCCACAATTGCATTGACTTGATCGGTGTCGATGGTTGCTTCCAAGCCTTCATCGTCAAGCGATTGACCGGGGTCAAAATTAAAAAACTGTCCGACACGCGATCCCCAAATTGTCGTGGGCAAACTCTGTGACCCACCTAACAGGAGACGCCCTTCGTGGAAACTACCAGTTCGCGGCCAGCCCCGCGTGGACGACCACGCATCTTCATTTCCGGTTTCCAAAACATAATCGCCGCTCGCAATTGCTGAAGTATTGAAAAATGGAATATCAACAATTGCCTGCACTTCCGTACTGCTTGTGAAGCTTACAATTCGAGCCCGTCCAAAGTTTTTTGTGTTTTCGACAAACTGATTGACAGAGCCTGCGGAAAAAATTCCTGAACTTGCCGTGATTGTGATGGTGCCATCCACGGCAGATGGTGTGATCGTGCCGGCAGGATTCGATGTTGCAAGTGTAAAAGCAAATTTTGGAATGAAATCAAAAGCGAGGTCGCTGACCGTCCAAATGTTGTGATTATTACCGCGCACAATTTTTAACGGTGTCATTGTTTCTTCAAAGAGCAGCAGCGTGTCGGCAGATTGGGTGTACCAAAGATTTGAAAGACGGGCTGATGTAATGCCGTCTGTCACACCACCGACGCTTGAGCTGACATCAAGGAAATCGTTTCCACTTCCGTTGATGTTGGTGACTTGCACGCCTTCCCGAAAAACAAACATTCGTGTGCCGCTAAAGCAAAGCATATACGTTTGCGTGGTGCTAAACTGGAATGCAACCAACCGCACGCCATTTTCCGGTGACGCTGTTGAGGGAACTTGAAAAAGAAAACGCAATCCGGGACGACGCTCAATCGAACCTTGCGGCTTACAGATTACATTCCGCGCACGCTCAAGCGCACTCTCATATTGTCTTAAATCAATACGACCGCGCAGCTCGGGATTTATTTCACCGACCGCAAAATTTGTCTGAACTTTGATGACTCTGCTCATGCAAGCGTCAGTCGAGAGTCAATGAGAGGAAAGTCTTGTATGAATTGGGTGCCGCTGCCCATTCCATCGACGGCGGCTGCTTGACGAAAATACCCACCGCGACCGCCTTCCGCAGGTGGCCCATAGGCAAGCGCATTGTAAAATACGCCTTTGCTAGTTTGGTCAGTCACCGGCTCAGCTAAAATCCCAGCCATTACATATTTAAGCAGTTGAATAAAATAACTCGGCATCACTTGCTCAAGCGGTCGGAATTGATAATCGATTGTGATGTTTTCTTGATTGGTTATTATTTCGCGCTCGTAAACTTCCCAACCGCTTGTGATTGGTACAGCTCCGCTATCCGAACTGTTGAAGACAGCACGCGGTACGCCCGTCAAACTGTCGCTTGGCATCGGATAGGCAAAGGAAAATTCGTTGACGGGTGCCGTTGCTGATCTTGCAAGATCAACTTTTTTGATCGACCACGACCACGGGTATTTTATCAGTAAACTATCGCGGGTGTCGGGGTAAAGCTCTGCGGAAAGATTTGCGGCTGTGGTGCCTTCACTGAATGACGAAATCGCAGCCTCACCAAGCATTTGAAGTGCGTGACTACATATTGTTACGTCAGTGTCGTTTGTACTCATATTTAACTCCGAAGCCGGGGGGCAGGTGGAAGAGAACCCACCCCCCGGGGTTAGTCAGCAAAGAGGGAAGCTGACAGGGTGGATTAGTCGGAGTCGGTCGCGGTTATGGTAAGGCCGTCAACTGTATCGATGGCAGTACCAGTGTTGGCGTTGACGTAAGACCACGTTAAGACCGGCGTGCCACCCGTTGCCGAAGCAACAAGAATGACATCGTTGACCTTTAACAAATCAGATACGCTCAAAAAGTAGTTTGCCGATCGCACGACGGTTTGAGCATCTGTGGTACTATACGACCAAATCTGCGGAGCGTTGCCTGCTTTGGCACCGCCCCCAATCAGGGTTAAACCTGCAGAAGAAAAAGCCATTGTTTATGCCTCTCTGGTTGTAATGCGAACAATGCCATTATCATCGACCGCAATCGCGCCAGCAGATAGCATGCAATTCGTCAGCCACGCAGCTCGCTCGGGGACATAATTGATCTCGGTTTTAAGACCAATGCCCTCCGCGTATCCGAGTGACGACTTGTGCATTGCATAGCATGTACGATCAGAACTGCCGTCGATGGCAAGACCGCCCTCATCCATATCGCCCATTACGATGACGTTGAATCCCATATATGAGGACACGTCGCCGCTCATCAGATTTTTAGATGAGACGAAATCGACGCTTGTCGCTTGGCTTTCAGACAAGAGGTTTGCCAAGCCGTTGGCGTGAACGATCAAGTAGCGATCGTTAGCTGGGACGTTTTTAGCGCTGAGCTTTTTGGAAGCCTCGCGAATTTTTGCAAAGTTCAGATCGGTATTTGCACCACCGACCGAATTTGCAACCGTCTGCGGCGAACTTGCTGCGTCCAAAGCATCTATTTTGATCTGATCGACACGCCGACCAATCGCATTAGAAACCACCTCAACGAGCTCTTGTCTTTCGTCATAGTTAACTTTTTGCTGATCGAAAATTGAGGTAAATTCTGGCGCCACGAAATCGGTCAAAGTTGCCGTGACATTACTATGCGTCACGCCTAACGCGGTTACATTCGTTGACGGGACATGAACAGTCGCCTGTCCTGCGCTAATTTTTGGAAATTGTACGGTTGACCCTACGACGCCAGTCCGTGTCCGAGCTATTGCAGAAAGCTTCTGCACACTTTGGTAAGCTTGGTGGACTTCTGCCTCGAAGAGTTTTACGAAATTGCTGCTCAATGAAACAGCCATTAGGGTAACTCCTATAAGGTTAAGACAAATCGCCATTGACGTTTGGGGCGAATGCCCGGGTCGCGGCTTGCGCTTTGCGCCACAGACCGATCCTTTCGGAGTAGGGTCAGGATATCAGGAGCATAGTTATTATCTTTTGTCAATTGGTTTCCGTATGACTTATGACAAAAAAGACCCTGCGGCTGTCGGAGAACCGCAGGGCCAGTTAGCCCGACTCAAAAAGGCAGGAAAAAGTCGGGCGGGAGAAACTTATCCAAATGTCGGCGCGTGACCGTCTTTTCCGTAGACACGCTCAAATTGCTGATAGACTTTATTTCGATAAGCCGGATTGCTCTGATACTCAGGGCTAGCCACCATCGCCTGCAACTCGTCAGCGGTCGGCGTGTCCGACCCATCAGGCGTTGCCTGCACGGGGATTGGCTTTTCGCCGTAATAACTTCTCAGTCGTGTTAAAGCGCGAATGCCCGCAGCGGTGCCGCCCCAAACCTTGAACTCTTCAAAATCCTCTTCTGTCCAAGCCCCGCGCTGCACCAGTGACTGCGCCCATTTGACTTGTCCGTTGATCATTTCCTCGGCTTGCGGCCCAAGCTGACGCAACTCTTCTTCGCGATCAAATTGCTCTTCAACCGGATCTTGCTGCTGTGGCGTTTGTTCCATCACCATACCGACGATCGTTTCAAAATCATCTTGCGTCAGTCCACGATCCTTCGCCACCTCCCGAAACTTTGATAGCATCGGGTCATCAGCATCCACCTTGTCGGTAACAAATTTTAGGTCATAGTCTTTGTCACCGTCAGGAATCAAGTGCTTTCCGTTCCTCAATTTTTTATAAAGCTCCTGCTGACTTTTCGCCAAGTTTTCATAATCTGCCTGTTCGTTTTCTGCATTCCAAAATCGATCCGGCAACCATTCCGGCTTTTCACCATTTGCTGACTGATCGACATGATCGATCTCGTCAGGCACGTCCGTTGGCTCTTCAACAGACATCTGCGCGTTATCAAGTAAACCGACCTCTGGTGCGGCTGCTTGCTCTTCCGTTTGCTCTTCGCTCATCTCTCTTTGCTTCTTTCTGCTCTGTTAATAATTTCTCGTATCAGCGCATTTTGACCTTCGCGGTAGTACCCAAACTCTGCATCATATCCGGGAGCCCAAGCGGGTTGGTGCAAGAACGCACCGGCAAGCCATTCAAGCATTTTCTCCCCGTCGTCGCTTTCAAGGATGCGATTAAGAGCCCGATCAATTTCCGCTGTTTCAGTTTCATTTTGCTGCAGCGGCAAAGGGCTGGCAGCGTTGACACCTTCCCAACCGGGCGTGGTGATGTCCACAATGTCGGCTGTCATTTCTTTTTCTTAGCTGGCCGTCCGCGTTTTTTTCCGTATGTTCCCGGTCCTTTTGGCATCATTATGCTCCTTCCATTGGTGCGGCGGGCGGTGCCTGCATTGGCATACCGCCCTGCTGCTGTTGTATGAAACTCATCGCTTGTTCTTCAATTTCGGCACGCTCTTCTTGCGTGGTGCGTACTGACAGCGGCACACCGAGCTTATCCGCAACGAAATCTGACACAGCGGCGTAATTGATCATCGCCTGCCCGACCGGCCCAAGCTGCGAAGTGATGCCGATCCACTGAAGCACATCCTGCACCTCGGTCATGTTTTGCGCCTGAGCCAATGGACTGACCGGCACGACTTTTACCTCAAGGCCGTTAATCTTGAGCGGTAGCGTGATCAGACCAGCATCGTCCATTATACTCATCGACCTGCGGACCAAAGGGACCATCGTCTCGGAAATTAGCCGCCCGAAGGCACTTCCTAGATTGGTCGCCAGCTCGCGCATCCGCTCTACGATCTCTGTAGCACTGCGGGCTGACATATTATCGGGCGGCAGACTGTCATCAAGCAGGGTGCGCTTGATGTTCATACGTAAATCCTGCAACACAATTTGACTGAGTTGCAGATCGCCTGCACGCGGTAGCGGTTGTAACGATGGGCCTTGCGGGCCAGCATTTCTTGCCACTGGAATGATCGCTCCGGGAGCTACACGAATTGTCTGCGGATTCAACACACCATCATCGACAGCGGTATACATTCCGCTGATGCCAAGACTTGCATTTTTCAGCAGCAGCTCGACAGCCTTATTCAATGTCAAAATATCTGAAAGGCAGGCGACGACAGGACCGCGCCCATAAATTTCACCGCTGTTCTTTAAAAACCTGCTCACAACCCAAGGCGACGTTTTCAACTCGCGGTAAAGAAGCATTGCATCTTCGGATTTATCCTGCTCGCCCTTATAACAAATATAATACCCGTAACTCGCGTCAGAATTTCGTATTGTGCTTTCTTGCAGATCGATCGGCTTAGCTGGCTCTTCTTCTGCAATTTTTCTCAAAACTTCCGGTAGCTCGGCGTCCGGCCAAATGCGGGTGATGTTTTCTGCTGAGACACGCACGCGGCGATAAACGTTTTCGACATTGCCGCCCGGACCTTCTTCGAGCGCGACAAGGAACTGAGGAATTGATTGGAAGCGAATCGGTTCAAGGTCGTCACCGGCTTGCACAAGCATAACGCCAGTACCGACACTCAAGTCCATTAGGAACTCGCCCATCGCAAGATCAAAATTTGTTTGCCTGATTATGCTGAAAAATTTATCCGAGTATTTTTGAAGACCATCCGCAACATCATCGCGGGCATCGTCGGGGATGTCTGTTCCGGGCTGCAACTCCATCCATTTGCGATCGGGCGGGAACAGACCAGACTGGATGCGGTTAGCAAATCTTTGGACACCGTGCACGGCAGTCGAGTCGAAGACGGTTGAACCTTTTTTACGACCACCCACACCGCCGTCTGCGTACCCGTCATAAAGGTTTCGTTGAGGAAGCGCGTATTCATAGCACTGCTCATACAAATCGCGCCAATTTTCTTTGCGTGACCAAGCCGCGTTGTAACGCTTGCTAAGATCACCGACTGAAAGACGGGCCATTAACTTGGCCCTAGCGTTGAACTCGTCGGCGCAATCGGCGAACCAGTTGTGTTCTCACCCGTAATTCCGAGCGGCGAACCAGAAATCAAAGCGCGGCCACTTCGTCGCGTGCGTCGGCTTGACGCTCTACGACGCTGATTGTCTGTTGACTCCTGCTGCTCAGCAACAACCTGCGCGGGCTGTGGTGAAGGGGCTGGAGCCGGAGCAGGAATTGGAGCCGGCGGCGGCGGCGGCGGGGCTGGTCTTGATGCGATACCGCCCATCAGGTGATGTTCCCAGATGTAGAACGCGAGAACGTTGTTGAGGGGCCGAGCGTCTCATCTTCCGGTACGCCGAGGAACGGATCGTTGGGATCGCTCAGCAATAACCTTCGACCTGATTGCCGTCTTGCGCGTTTACGCGAAGCAATCTGTTGCTTGCTCTCACGCTCTTGCGCTTCAAGACGCTCATCCTGCTCCTGCTGTCTCCGAAGTAACTCGGGGTCTGGACCGGGGGGTGCTGGTGGTGCGCTCGGTTTACTGAATAAGCCGCCCATCTGAATTTGTTACCCTTGCATACATGAAAAAATCTGACTGATCAGGCCCGTAAGCTTGCAGCAGTCCTTCTTCTTTGAATTGTAGGGCTTCAATAAACTTTATCGCTGGCAAATTGAGTGAACAAACCGTGCACTGCAGGCGTACAAGACTTAATTCTACCGTAAGTATTTCCACCAGACGCTTAGTTGCCATCCAAAATGGACGGGTAAAAGACGTAATTGCGGTGTCTGTCAACATCCACAACTCAGACACGCCATCCCAGAGTGGAATACAACCGACAATAATAATCGGTTTACCCTTATGGCACCCGACAAACGTCGGTCCCATCTGATCGTAAGCGGCAACAACTTTATCGAATCCCGGAATATGTTTAAAAAACATCTGATCGAACGCACGCAAATCCATCATTTGCAAAAGTGCGGGATGATACGGGACGAGCTGTCCATCAAAACGCGGCAGACCGCAGGCTTCTGTTAGAGCCGCGTAGTCATCAAGCAAAGACATCGAAGTCCAATGCCGCTTGTGGCATACGCTGCCACGTTGTTGGTGCGCGAGTCATTCGTTTGTGCTCACCGCCGCCAAGTACAAGATAGCCGTAGGCGTCACCAATATGGCTGTGCTCGTTCTTATTTGGGACATCTCTAAATCTTTCCTGACCTGCCCCCATCGACACCCTGCTGAAATGATAACCGCCAGCCAGTGCCTTGCGCGTGCGCGTGCATTTACGATCGACCATCAAACCCGGTGCTTTGTCGATGTAGCGGATCATCGGAGACGCCATCGCCTCGCGTCTCGTTTTCCAATCGTTTGTCGCAGCGGCGCGGGCTGTCATACCAATAGACTTCAAGTGATCAAATGCCGTCACCTCAAAAATTTGATCACGTTGATGACCGGCAGGGTCGCCCCAGATCATCACCTCGGCTTTTGGGTAAAGCGTTTCAAGTTCTGCTTTCAAGGTATTGCCGAAGCGTTCAAGGCCCATATCAAACGTGACGAGTTCGTGAATTATTCGCCACTGGCCGCTGACTGTTCTCTGTCCAAAACACGCTGCCGGGGTCAAGCCAAAGTCGAGGCCGATTTGTATCGGCAATGACGGGTCATACTCCAGCCCGTCTACGGTCATGCTTTCGTCATCAAACTCCGGCGTGATCGGCTTGCCTTCTTGAACATAGGTGTATTCACCTTTCGCATAGCATCTAATCCAATCAAGATTCTTACCGCCGACGAGTTGCTCGTAATAGCCGCCAATGAGATTGGTTAGGTTCTCGGCAGACGGATTTACCTGCCACCATTTGCCTGCCGACTGAACAAACCCGTTAAACTCTGGCTCGCTTGGCAAGTCTTCGGATGGCGTTTCGATGACCCCACCCGGTTGCTTGTAGAATTTCCAACCGTATTCACCGAGCGGTGCCTCACCGCCCTCTGCCAAGCGCCACCACCAATGGTCGTCGTGCATTGGGTTGGTGTCCATCCAAATGCCTCGCCACGTCGGGCCCCCGTCTGCCTGCACCGGGAACCGGCCAACGCGGTGCGTCAGGCCATCAATGATTGCTTTTGGCAACTCGCGTGCCTCATTAATCCACGCACCAGTCAACTCAAGCGACAGCAGTTTCCGCACGTCTTTTGGCTGATCGAGGGCAAGAAATATCACCTCACAATCGACACCGGCTGCACCGTCTCTGCTTGGCAACTTGATGTGATGGGTAATCGGCGGCGACCAGTGGGCGCGGCCCCAAATGTGTTCCGGGAAAATTTCCATCCACGTCTTGAGCGTCGTGGTCCGCAACATTGGGTAACTGTTTCTAACCACAGCAAACCGCGATCGGCGAATACCATCACGGGGGCTCGGCTTCTGCTTTACAGCCCGCAGCATAATCTCGGCAGCACAGGCGTATGACTTGCCAGAACCTACGGGGCCCATTATTCCGCGCACAAAACTGTCGTCACGCAGGAAGTTCCACACCGTGCGGCTTTTGGAAAAATCGAGATTTAAATTTGCTGTTGGTTCCATTTATTACCCTTATAGGAATTTGCACCCATCCTAAAATTTAGGACCGTAAAGATTGAACAGCCCGAATGACATCGCCTACAGTTTCAAACTCAATTCCGCGATCGTTCATATTGAGCGGGACATTCACATCAAATTTTTCTTCAATAGCAAAAATAATATCAACGACATCAAGTGAATCGATCGACAACTCTTCAAGCTTGGCGTCATCAACAATATCTTCACGACGAACCGCAGCTTTTTCCGCAATGATTTCGTAAATGTCGTTTTCCATCACAGCCCCTTAAAAGCAGTAATCGGGATTAAAGCGACCACATCATTGTCCTGCTCATCGTTGCGGTCTTTTCTGCCACCAAGAGCTGTCTGATAATCACAAGCGTTTTCCCCTGCAA